>Ga0182024_10000839_pt1 | contig 80287 bp, 69 predicted proteins | sample P32metaG_FD_120480 | JGI IMG/M metagenome (GOLD analysis project Ga0182024, IMG submission 120480) | Permafrost microbial communities from Stordalen Mire, Sweden - P3-2 metaG (Illumina Assembly) | ecosystem: Environmental > Terrestrial > Soil > Wetlands > Permafrost | place: Sweden: Stordalen...
CCGGGTGATAATCACAACCTATAATCATCATGTTCGGCTCCTTTCTCCCGAGCGCTCTTGGTTGGTTTGGTAGCCACCAAAGTCTACTCGGCTACAGGAGCCGACATTGTCATGGAATCAACTACGCAGGAATTATGTCACCGCGCTCGAAGGGGACGCCCACTTCGCCGATCCGCATACGATTGAAATCGTCAATGAAGACGGGTTGCAGCAGGTTCGTGGAGAGAACATTCTTATCGCGTGTGGCACGCGGCCTTCGCACATTGACGGCATTCCGGTGGATGGCCAGCGTATTTTTGATTCCGATCAAGTCCACCAACTGGAGGACATCCCGCGTGAACTGATCGTGGTGGGCGCAGGCATCATTGGTCTGGAATATGCGTCGATGTTCGCGGCGCTCGGAGTGAAGGTGACGCTGCTCGACCAGCGGCCCACCCTGCTGGACTTCGTGGACCGGGAAATTATAGAAAGCCTGTGCTTCCAGTTGCGGCAGTTGGGAACGATTTTCCGCGTGGGCGAGAAAGTGGTGTCGGTTGGCTTTGACGAAGAACGGGACAAGGTTTTTGCGGTCCTGGAGAGTGGGAAAAAAGTTCGCGGCCAAGCGCTGCTCTACACCATTGGGCGGCAGGCCAACAGCGACAAACTGAAAATTGAAGCCGCCGGCCTGGCCGCCGACGCTCGCGGCAAGTTGAAGGTCAACGAAAATTTTCAGACTGCGGTGCCGCACATTTATGCGGCCGGTGATGTGATTGGGTTTCCCGCCCTGGCGAGCACCTCGATGGAACAGGGGCGCCTCGCCGGTTGTCACATGTTCGGCAAGCCAAGCCGCATGCTGCCGAATTTAATTCCCTACGGCATTTATACTATTCCGGAAATTTCCATGGTCGGCGCCACCGAGGAAGAGCTGACGCGCAATAAGACTCCGTATGAAAGCGGGCTGGCGCGCTACTCCGAACTCGCGAAAGGCCAGATGCTGGGCGACGATCAAGGCCTGCTGAAGCTCCTCTTTGATCCCGACACGCTGAAATTGCTGGGCGTGCACATTATTGGCGATCGCGCGGCAGAGATAGTCCATATCGGACAAGCTGTGCTGACAATGGGCGCGACCGTCGAATATTTTCGCGATACCGTGTTCAACTATCCCACCCTGGCCGAGGCTTACAAAGTGGCGGCCCTCGACGGCCTGAATAAACTCTAAGCTGGTTGCAGCCGGCGAAACCTCGCGAACTGCGGTCGTTTCGCCATTTCTGCGGTGAATCATCCTACTCATTCTTGCTTCGCTTGATTTGCGGTAACCTCGAAGTTTCTATGCTGCCGCATTCGGCGGACACGAGTGTCCGAGCCAAGCGGACGCAGCCACACTTGCTAATGAATCAATCTCTGGAAACGCGCGACGCCTCTTTGTGCGAGATCGCCTTGGTGTTCTTGAAGGTGGGGACAATCGCCTTTGGCGGCCCAGCGGCCCATCTGGCGATGATGGAAGAGGAATTCGTGCGCCGCCGCCGGTGGATTACACAGGCCGAATTTTTGGACCGCCTGGCTACTGCGAATTTGATTCCGGGGCCAAGTTCAACCGAGGTCGCGATTTTTGTCGGTCAACTCAAACGCGGCTGGCGCGGCCTGATTGTGGCGGGATGTTGCTTCATCGTTCCGGCGGCGCTGATGGTCTCGCTGATTGCATGGGCCTATATACGCTTCGGCTCGCTGCCGAAGGTCGAAGGTGTGTTCTCGGCAATCAAGCCCGCTGTGGTTGCAATCGTGATTCAGGCGCTGGGGAAGCTGGGGAGGACGGGAGTCCGGACGCCTCTCCTGGCGCTGATTGCGGCGCTCGCCGCGATACTGAGTTTGATCGGACTAAGCCCCGTGCTGGTGCTGATATTGGCCGGGCTGCTATCGGCGTCGAATCTGGTGTTGAAAAACCGGTTGCTGCTGTCGGTCGCGTTTCCGAAACTCGTTGGCGCCGCGATTGCCGTTGGATCTCTCGCCGTATCTTTTCCTGTCGGACTGGGGCGTCTATTTCTGTCGTTCCTCAAAATTGGGTCGGTGGTATTCGGCAGCGGATATGTTTTGCTGGCCTTCCTGCAAACTGAATTTGTGGAGCATCTGCACTGGCTGACCGACAAGCAGTTGATCGACGCGGTCGCCGTGGGTCAGTTTACTCCCGGTCCCGTTTTTACGACTGCGACATTTATTGGATACATGGTGGCAGGCTGGCGCGGCGCGGTGGTCGCTACCGTGGGCATTTTTCTTCCTGGATTCCTGCTGGTGGCGGCCAGCGGACCACTGATCCCGCGACTACGCCGATCGTCAGTGGCCGCGGCAGCGCTCGATGGAGTGGTCGCCGGTTCGCTGGCGCTGATGGCGGTGGTGACGTGGCAGTTGGGCAAAGCATCGATCGTGGACTGGAAAACGCTGGCCGTGTTCGCCGTGGGCTTAATCCTGTTGCTGCGGTTTCGTCTCAACTCAGCCCTTGTGATTGCGGCTGCTGCGGTTGCCGGATGGGTCATGCATTAACAGCGGAATTCCGAAATCGAGGATGATCGTGAGCACGATTCGCACCATCAAGCGCTTGCCGCAATTCGTCGTTGGTGTGCGTAAGCAGCGTCGCTAGTGGTTTTAGGCGGCGATGCTCTTCGAGCGAATCTCCGCCATTAATTCCTTCGTGGTCGAAACATCAATGTCGAAACGTTCGCCGCCGCGCACAATCGGGCCGCCGATCGCGTCTAACTCGAGCTGGCGACCTGCGACGACGTCTTTCTGCATAGAGCTGCGCATCGCCGGTGGCGCTCCCTGAAACGCTGCCTCTAACTTTTGACGATCGATTTCCGCGCCGCTGGCATTGGCGACGGCGCACGCCTCATCAACGGTAGAACTTAGCTTTTGTTTCCATGCAGCGTCCGCCAGTACGTCTCCGATATTTTTGCCCGAGGCGGATGTTACCAGCGCGAATGGCCCGAGGAAGCACAACTTGCTCCACAGAAGAGTTTGCTCGTTGGCAATGAACTGGCAGGTGAATCCGAGATTGGTGAGCTTTTGAATGACTGGCCCCAACAGAGTTTCGCCGCTGCTCGCCAGGTTGAGATGAACGAATGGCGAGCGCTGGATGAACCGTCCCGGAGCCGCCCTCTCCGCTTCGACCGCAATCGTTCCTGGAATCACGCGCTCTTTGCCGAATCGTTCGCGAAGCACGGCAACGTGGTCGACCCCATTCAGTAATGGAATTATGCAGCCCGGCACTCCCAGCACGGCTTTCAGCGCACCTTCCATCTGATAGGTCTTGGTGGCAATCCAAAGCACGTCAACCGGCTCTGTGAGCGATGACGCCGCTTTCGCTGGTGCGGTAATGGAGTTCGAACCTGACGGACGTTCGAGCGTCAAGTTCGCGGGATAGCTTGCCAACTTCTCCGGCCGAACGACCACCGTCACATCTTCGCCGAGCGATGCCACTGCGGTGCCGACCAAGCCGCCGATTGCTCCGGCGCCCAAAATCGCGTGTTTCATGCGCTTCTCCAGGAAACTATACGATATCTGTTTCTTGGATGCCGCAGTTGCTGGGTTCGATCCGCCTTTACGCTCTGCCTTCGCATCTGTCACACTTGCGACTGCACCCCATGGGAAAAATCCACGTTCTCTCCGAGAGAGTTGCTAACCAGATCGCTGCCGGCGAAGTGGTGGAGCGTCCTGCGTCGGTGGTGAAGGAGTTGCTGGAGAACGCACTGGATGCGGGTTCCACGCGCATTCGCATTCAGGTCGAGGCGGGCGGGAAGAAGTTGATCCAGATTACTGACAACGGCTGCGGCATGGTGCGCGACGATGCCATGCTCGCTTTCGAGCGCCACGCCACCTCGAAAATTAAAGAAACCGACGATCTCTTAAGTATTGCGACGCTTGGATTCCGCGGCGAGGCTCTGCCGTCGATTGCGTCGGTTGCTAGGTTACATCTGGAAACTCGCGCCGAGGGAGAAGAGGCCGGAACCGTTCTCGAAATTAATGGCGGCAAGATGATTCGGGTCGAGGAGGCGGGACTGCCGCTCGGAACTTCGATCACGATTCGCGATCTTTTTTTCAATACGCCGGCGCGCAAGAAATTTCTACGATCGGAATCGACAGAGTTGTCACATATTGCGTCGCTGGTCACGCACTATGCACTGGCGCATCCGGATAAGCATTTCGAACTGCACTCGGCGACGAATGCCTTGCTGGTTGCGCCGCCTGTGGCGGGTCATCGCGAGCGCGTCTACCAGGTCTTTGGGCGCGAGACGCTCGATCAGTTGATTCCGCTCGCGGCGGTGCAACCGCTGGAGCGGGTTGGACTGCCGCAGCCTCCGCCGTGGCGGCGGTCCGCGGAGAGCACTGTTAATAAATCTGGAGATCCCGCGCAGGAGGCTTTGCGGGCGGGGGGGGCCGCGCCACACGATTCGGGCCAGGATTTCGGCGAGGTGCGGCTGCATGGTTTCGTTTCGAAGCCGGAGATTCAGAAGCTCAATCGCAATTCGATTTTCATTTTTGTGAACGGTCGCCTGATTCGCGACCGCCTCATTCAGCACGCGATCACCGAGGCCTATCGGAACATTTTGCCGCCCACGGTGTATCCGGTGGTCTTGCTTTTTATAGAGATGCCGGGCGTCGAGGTCGATGTCAATGTGCACCCATCGAAGACCGAGGTTCGCTTTCGGCAACAGACCGTGATTCACGATTTCGTACGCGAATCGGTGCGAGCGGCGCTGATGAAGGCGCGTCCCGTGCCCCAGTTCTTGACCGAGATCGCAGCGCAGCCATCGGCTACGCCCGGCCTTAGCAGCCCGGGATTGGGCAATCGTCCGTTTACCGATGGTGCGGGCGGAAGCGATGGAGCGGCGCGCGCGCCTTGGCGCGATTTGAGCGGAGCAGAGGCATCGGGCGGTTTTACCTTGCAGGCGCCGACCGTTCCCGCGGTAACTGCACGGCTTGAATTTGAAGGAGGAATTGCGGTCGAGGCGAACGCAGCGGTTTCGCTGGCGCGAGCGCCGGAAGCAACGGCCGATCCGCAGCCGATTCCTGACCACGGGTGCGCGCCGCCAATCGCGCAAGAGCCGCAAACCGTTCCAACTCTCGAATCGTTGCGAACATTGCGTCCGTTAGGCCAGATCCGAAATTCTTTTATTCTCGCCGTCAATGAAGACGGTCTCTGGATCATCGATCAACACGTGGCCCACGAGCGCGTGCTCTTCGAGCGCGTGCTGCGGCAGCGCTCGGCGCAGCGAGTCGAGAGCCAGCGTTTGCTGATGCCGCTGATTATCGAACTCACTCCTGCGCAGCAAGCGATCTTTAGCGAGATTGCGGAAGAGCTTGCGCACAATGGTTTTGAAGCGGAGCCTTTTGGTGCGCGGAGCGTCGCCGTGAAAATTGCGCCGGCGGGCGTGGATGCTGCCCAGATTGAGCACATGCTGAACGAAATCTTCGAGCAGTTCATGCGTGAAGATCAGGCGATCAATCTCGAAGCCATACGGACTCGCATTGCGGCCTCGATCGCTTGCCACGCTGCCATCAAGGTCAACATGCCTCTCGAACAAAACAAAATGGAATGGTTGCTCGCCGAGTTGGCGAAAACCGATCATCCGATGACTTGTCCGCACGGACGACCGGTGGTGCTGCGCTACTCCATGCAGGATATCCAGAAGGCGTTTAAGAGGATTTAGCTCTCAGCTATCAGTTGTTAGCTTTCAGTTAAACCTTTCCTCCGCATTGCTCTCTCATGGGTCTGAGTAGGCTTTGACGGCTATGGTCGCAATGAGCTGCTTTCTGAAAACTGAGAACTGACAGCTGAGAGCCTGCCTGTGTTCTAATCGAAATCATGACCGACGCAGAACTTCATCAATCTCGCACGCACAAGTGGCGCCTCGATGGCCAGCCAGTGCGCACGCTTGACGATGCGCGGATGTTTCTTGAGTCGGCGGGATTTTGTCTTATGTATCCGATGCGGCCGGCGCTTTTGCTGCCCACTTTCATAGGAGCTTGGGTTGGCGCGGATGAGAAGTTGCCGATGCGGCAGCATGCCTACGCGGATGCGCGGGCGAAGGAAGCGACGGAACTCATGGTCCGCGCACTGCGCGATAAGGCCGCGTATGAGGCTCCGCTGATTGACGAGAACAATGCGTTCTTGCTCTCCGCGGCCGTGTTTCCTTATTTCTATTCGCTGGTGGGCGAGCGCAATCCCAGGCAACCGCCGGCGTCTGGGCCGCGATCGCCTTATTCGCCGTTGGCTTGTGACGCGTTTGAAATCATCCGGCGGTCTGGGCCGATTTCGAAAACGAAACTTGGCGAGACGCTGGGCGGCTCTGTTTCGAATGCCGGCCTCGATCGAGCACTCAGCGAACTGTGGGCCAAACTGCGCATTACGCGGGTCGATTACACGGTCGAGGAAGGCTCGGTATGGGATGAATTGTCGCGCTGGGCTCCGGATGTAGTGCGCGAGGGCGTCGGGATTTCGGTGCCGGAAGCGCTTTCGGCGCTGATCACGAAATATCTCGACTGCGTGGTGGCGGTGGATGAGGGAGAAATCGAAAATCTGCTCACCCACTTCGTTCCGCGCACGAGAGTGAAAGAAGCGATTCATGCTTTGCTTTCGGCGCGCGAATTGAGCTTCGTTCATGTCGGTGGCAAGTCGCTGCTGCAGGTAACTCCGCCGAAGCAGGTGTATGTTCCGAAGCCGCGCCCACAGCGGGTGATGTAGCTGTCGGTCGGTCCGTCGCTCCGTGTACAATCTTGATTCGCCACGATGACAGTCCCATCCCCACGCAAACTTATCATTGCCATCGACGGCCCCGCCGGAGTGGGCAAGAGCACGATTGCTTCGCGCCTGGCGCGCAAACTCGGCTACGTGAACCTCGAAAGCGGAGCGATGTATCGCGCGCTGGCGCTCAAGGCGATCGAGTGGGACGCGTCGTTCGATGACGAGGAGGCGCTGCTGAAAATGGCGCAAGATTCGCGGATTAAACTCGATGCCACCCTCGGCGGCAATCGCGTTTTGCTCAACGGCAAAGATATTTCGGCGCGCATTCGCGAGCGCGATGTGACGGAGGCGGCGTCTCGAGTCTCGGTGCATCCCAAGGTGCGCGAGTGGATGGTGGCGCGGCAACGCGAAATGGGCATCGGCGGTGGCGTGGTGATGGAAGGGCGCGACATTGGGACTAAAGTTTTTCCCGATGCGGATTTGAAAATCTTTCTTGACGCCGACCCAGTGATTCGCGAGCAACGGCGGCTTGATCAACAGCGCGTGAAGGGTGCTCCGGCGGAGACGATGGCTGCAGAACTGCGGGAGCGCGACCGGCGCGATCGGACGCGCGCGGCGTCTCCACTTGTCGCGGCGGAGGATGCGGTACTGATCGACTCGACGAAGATGCGTGAAGACGAGGTGCTCCATCGAATCGAGGAGTTGGTGGAGCGACAACTAGCGGCGCGGCGCTAAACCCTTTTCTTCCAATATCCGGGTTTCCGCTTGCCATGGGCGACCGCTACGATGCTCACGACATCGGGTCATCAAGGTAAATGATGGAGAACGGAAAGCGGCGAAGCACGCATCGACGAGTTCCGTGTAAATATTTGGGCCAGCCCTGGGGCGTTTTCACAATGTGGCGGATTACGTCGGATACGGCTTCACGAAATTCCACCGCTACGGCTGGGCTCCGACCGCGGTACCATCCGATTGCTTCCCTCAGATCCACTCGCTTCGGGATGAAACCGGAACTGCTTACTCGTCATCCGAAAACTCTTGAGCCAACTCTTGGAGTACTTGTTCGCCGGCGATCAGTTTGACCCTGCCTGATCGAATCTCGTCGACGCGGCGCTTGATCTCATCGTCCCACGCCTCCTCAACTCATTCTTCCGCGAGCCCCTCATCGAGGCTCTCGATCAGGCGGTCGATTAGCAGGCCGCGCTCTTGCGTGGAAAGGGTAAGCGCCTTCTCCAGCACCTCTGAAACCTGCGGCGTCATCTCTGCCATGGCGACCTCATGGGTTTATTCGAGAACAGCCGAGCGCAGCGGGAAGCCACTGCGGCGCACAAAAAGATCGTCGCCTACTTTTTCACTACCACTCCTATCCCCAACTCGCGCAACTGTCCCTCCGCCACTGGGGTGGGCGCTTCCATCATCAAATCTTTGGCCGCGGCGGTTTTGGGAAAGGGGATTACTTCGCGGAGGCTTTCGGCTCCGGCGAGGATCATTACTATGCGATCGAGGCCCAGGGCGATTCCGCCGTGGGGGGGAGTTCCGTATTCTAGCGCTTCCAGGAAGAAGCCGAAGCGGGAGCGGGCTTCTTCTTCGGTCATGCCTAGCGCTCGAAAAATTCTGCTCTGCACATCCTGCCGGTGGATACGGATTGAACCCGATCCTAGTTCGGTGCCGTTCAGCACAATGTCGTAGGCTAGCGCGCGCACCATGGCTGGGTTGGTTTCGAGTTTGTCCATGTCTTCTTCGTGGGGCGAGGTGAAGGGATGATGGGCTGCCATCCAGCGCTTTTCGCCCTCGTCGTATTCGAACATGGGGAAGTTCGTTACCCAGAGAAAACGGAAATCGCCCTTCTGGAAAAGTTTGTGGCGATCGGAATATTTCTGCGCCAGGGCTACGCGCAGGATTCCTGCTGAGGCGTAGATTGCAAGCTCTGCGGGCGTGACTTTGCGCTTGCTGGCGGGGTGGTCGTCGCGGACGGACTGTTTCGAGCCCACCACGAGCACCAGTAGATCGTCGGCCGCGGCGCCAGATTTTTCTCTTACTTTGGCGCCCGCTTCGGGGAATTTGGTCTCGATGCGCTTGAAGTCTTCGAAGACGCGCGCGCCGCCTTTGGAGACGAAGAGAGGCTTGATGTCGTCGCGCTCCTTACGCGAGAGTTCGCCTACGTGCGGGATGCGAATGGCGATTACGGGCAGGCCTTGGTTGATGGCGAGCGATTCCAGATCGGCTGGCGTGAAACAATCGCCAACATCGGTGAAGGCGGGCAGGCGCAGGTCGGGCTTGTCGACGCCGTATTGGCGGATGGCGTCATCGAAGTCCATACGCTGGAATGGAGTTTTGATTTCGTGGCCGGCGGCTTTGAAGGCGGCGGTCAAGAAACTTTCCACCGTCTCCCAGACGCGCTCTGGCTGCGGATAGCTCATCTCTAAATCGATCTGGGTGAATTCGGGCTGGCGGTCGGCGCGCAGGTCTTCGTCGCGGAAGCAGCGCACGATCTGAAAATATCGGTCGAAGCCGGAAATCATTAATATTTGTTTGAACAGCTGCGGCGATTGCGGCAGCGCGTAGAAAGATCCGGGCTGCACGCGGCTGGGGACCAGATAATCTCTTGCGCCTTCTGGGGTGGAGCGCGTCATGAAGGGCGTTTCGATTTCGAAAAAGCCTTGCGCAGCAAGATTCTCGCGGATGGCCAGCGCGACTTTGTGGCGCAGTTCGATATTGAATTGCATGGCATCGCGCCGCAAATCGATGTAGCGATATTTCAGGCGCATTTCTTCGTTGGCGAGCACGGTGTCGGAGGGCAGAAAAGGCAGCGGCTTCGACACATTGAGGATGCGCAGCTCTTCGACCACCAGTTCGACTTCGCCGGTGGGGATATTGGGATTGATGGTGTCGGCATCGCGGCGCTTGACCTTGCCGATAGCCGCGATGACGAATTCGTTGCGCAAGGCTTCGGCTTTTTTATGAACGGCGGCATTCAGTTCGTGATTGAATACGACTTGGGTAACGCCAGTGCGGTCGCGCAGGTCAACGAAGATGATCTGGCCGAGGTCGCGGCGGCGGTTGACCCATCCCATGAGCACAACTTGTTTGCCTGCATCGGAGAGCCGAAGCGCTCCGCACATATGAGTTCGTTTGAGATCACCTAAAAAATCGAGCACGTTTTCGCCTTCTTTAAATAAATTTGGGTCAGTGAAGTTCGTTTCGCTGAAAGTCCTACTGCCGAAGCTAACCGTGGTGAGTTAAACGAATGATTATAAATGGAGCAGCGCGGTGAGAAGCGGTGGTGAGTCGCGGTGGATGGCGAAGAACTGGTTCGTTCTGCCCTTGAGGTTAAAAAGTCTTTGTCGCGTAGCGCACAATCGAGCATATACTTGCCGTCGGCAAGTTATGAGAAATTGCCAGGAGAGAGATCAATATGAAAAAACTGATGACGATTTGTTTCGCGGCGGCCATTCTAAGCTTCGGCGTGGCCGTGGCCCAGGACACCATGAAGAATGACAGCATGAAGGCGGATGCGCCCAAGGGAACAGTTGACGTGATGGGAAAGATTGGTGCGGATGGCAAGACGTTTGTGGGCGATAAAGACATGAAGAGCTGGACGATCATCAATCCCGAGGCGGTGAAGGGGCATGAGGGACATCATGTCATCCTGACAGCGCATGTCTATCCGGACAAAATGCAGGTTCATGTCATGTCGCTGAAGATGGCGAAGTGATGCTCGTGATCTGCGTTGATTGAAATTGCAGTAGTTGATTTATGGTGGTTTTACCGAGTGGGGACGAGAGTGGAACCGTCCCCATTTTTGTTGCTCTTTTCGCGCCATGGAAGGTCAGCGAGGCCTTTCAAATGCGCCCGGCGGCTTGTGCGGCGTGCTTGCTTGACTCGCGAGCGGCGACAGTCAGCTCCTTTTCGAGCGAGGAGAAACGCTGGAAGATTTCGTGGAGACGCAGAGCCATGTTGCGGATGCTGTCGGATTGCGCGAGCACGGTGGCGGGTAGTCCCGGTTCGAGGACGAGAAGTTCGGCGTTGCCGAGCACGGTGGTGAGGGCGTTGTTAATGTTGGTGCGCATCTCGACCATGTAACGGCCCAGAGTGGCCTCGGCCTGAGCGGTGGCGCAGAGGGTCGCCGATTCGCGGGCGCGGGCTTCGGCTTGGCGGCGGCGAAGAATTTCTCGTGCAATGAGACCGGCGAGGCCCGCCCAGATTCCTGGCTCGCGCCGTAACTCGATCACGGCGCTGTTAAGGGTATAGAAATCTTTCTCGCGATCGGAATGGATGATGATAGCGGGCTTTCCGGCGGCGGCGAGCGACGTCGTCAAATGATTCATCCGCGCGTTGTTTCGCTGGTCCTGGGTCAGCCCGTCTTGGGTTCCCTTGTCTGTTTCGCCGATCTTGCCATTCCTCTCCGGCGCAGAAACATCGGCGATAGCCAGGTCATAGTGATTGTCCCCGAGGTCGCGCGAGAAGGCTTCGTCGAGCACGACAAACTCCGGGCGATCCGACGTCCGATCGGAATGCGACGCGTGATCCTGAGGCCAGTTTGCGGTGATCTCGCGCGCGAAGGTGGGATCGCTGCCCAGGATCAGAACGGTGGAACGGTGGTTGCTCATCGTCGCCTTCCGCTTGTGCACTTGCGAATAGAAGATAGAGACAGTTTCTCGCCTTACAAGTTGAATGCGATTGTCTCTAGGAGAACTTATCTTTGCTTTCCGCTGCCAGGTGTTCCGGCGGCGGTGGCGGCACTCTTGGCGGCCGGATTTTTGCCGGCTCCATTCTGCAGCGCATCGTCGACGGCCGCTCTGAGGTCGACCAGCATACGCAAGGGCTGGCCGGAAGAGTATTCGGCGTGGAACATCACCTTCCACGATTGGCAGATCATGCGCAGGCGGGCAGTAGGCTCTTCGGCGGAGAACTGGGCGCGGCGGCAGTCGATGGTCTTGACGCCGCGGCGTTCGAGGTCGCGCAAGCCGTCCTGGATGGCGTTGAGATCGTCGTGCATGAGGCGGAAGAAAATCCGCCGGATCATGAAACTGAAACGCGCGAAGGCGACCATGGCCGAGGGCTCGAAGTAGCGGGTCGCATTCTCCGCCTTGAGCTTGCGCCCCTGCTCGATGGTGCCGCTGTGCAGGAGTTCGCTGAGACGTTTGCTGCGCGCTGCCGACTGCAGGATGGTTTCGAGCGCACTCAACCAATCCGGAAGTTTTGATTGCGACGCTTGTGGACCAAGCACCGGTTCGAGCACCTGGGCGACATAGTCGAGATCGAGGTCGGCATCTTCGAGGCCGGAGGGCGCGCATAGCGAAAAATACTGCACCAGCAGGAAATCGGTTTTGTCGCGGTCACTGGCGGACTTGGTCGGCTTCCGCAAATGATGCAGGAGCAGATGGCGCAGCATGGCTTCGTTGGCGAGCGGCGTGGTCTGGAGAAATTGGCGCAACTGGTGCACCTGAATCTGCGCGTCCACCTGTTGCAGCCAGGTGAAGGCCTGCTCGACGGATTCGGGCGTGCTCGCGAAATCCGCGTCGTCATGCATGGGGTTGGCGGGCACGTCGATCACGAATTCCCGGACGAGCGCGGTGTATGCGGACTGGAGGGCAGAGAGTGTGGCTGCTTGGTCTTCAAAAGAAGGCTGAAAGGACAGCTGAGCGGATGGGGTCATGATTTCACAATCCAATTAGGGACAGGGTTGAGGAAGCGGACGGCGACTGCGGTCCGCTCCGTGTGATATTGAAGCGCGACGACGTAGGCCTCGGCGCGCAGAAAGCCGTCGTTACTTTCAACGAGGACGCGGTCGGCAAATTCGAGCGGGCGATTCACCACAAACAGGACTTCGCGCGGCGTGCCAAACTCAATCACAGTGTTCTGAAAAAAGACCTGGTCGCCGGGGGCCGGGGCGGCGTCGCTTTGGTGGTTGCCATTGCGGCCGTGACCGTTTCCATTGCCATCACCGTACTTGCTTTCGTCGAGGGTGCGGCTGAGTTTGATAGGGATACGCACGGGCGTGGCGTCGGGAAAGAATCTGGCCAAGCGGTTGATGATGTCCTGTTCTGGAGCGCGAGCAGTTGCCTGGTTGGGCACTGTAACCTCAATCCCGGGGGACGTTGAGCAGTCGAGTCTCCCCGTCTTCCTGGTTTGGAAGAACTGCGAGGAGACCCACAATCTGCTTTACCGGTATTCCTAAATGCACGGTATACGCCAAAAACGAGAAGGTCATGCACCTCTGAGCAAGTGGAAGAAAGAAAAGTAGTTAACGGATTTGAGTCCGGTGGAGGCGCCGGTTGCGCGTGCGATTCGTGAAAATCGAGTCTCAGAATGAAACAACGGTCTCAGTTCAGCCCCGGATTACGTGCAACCGCAAAGGCGGTTACCACCAAGGGCACGATGGTCCACGAAGGCAGCCTCGCCCAATCATTGCAGCGTGGATGGCGGCTGGGCCTCCTCGTGAGTGCCGATGTTGTAGCGCTTCAGTTTGCGATAAAGGGTGGCGCGGCTTATGCCTAGCATTTTGCCGGCTCGAACCTTATCACCTTTCACTTGCGAGAATACGCGCTCGATGGTGGCGCGCTCGATATCTTCGAGGTCGGTGGTGCGCAGGTCGGCGCCCGGAAATCGCGGTGCGTCGAGCATTTCAGTTTCGGAATCCGAGCGTGCGATGGACGGCGGAAGATCGTTAATCTCGATGATGCGCTGATCGCCTAGCGCAACGGCGCGTTCCAGGCAATTTTCCAGTTCGCGCACGTTGCCAGGCCAATCGTAGGCGAGCAGGGCTTTCATGGCGGCGCTGGAAAGCTGGACGCCGCGTCCGGGGGCGAGGCGTTCGAGGAAGAATGCGGCGAGGATCGGAATATCGGAACGGCGCTCGCGCAGCGGAGGCAGAGAGATGGCGACCACGTTGAGGCGGAAAAACAGATCCTTGCGGAAGGTTCCTTTTCTGTATTCGGCGTCGAGATCGCGGTTAGTGGCGGCCATGATGCGCACGTCTACTTTGACTTTCTGATTGCTGCCGACGGGGCGGACTTCTTTCTCCTGGAGAAAGCGCAGCAGCTTCGCTTGCATTTCGAGCGGAAGTTCGCCGACCTCGTCGAAGAAAATGGTTCCGGTATCGGCCGATTGCAGTAGGCCTTGCTTCGAACGAAGGGCGCCAGTGAAGGCTCCTTTTTCATAGCCGAACAATTCGCTTTCGATGAGCGTGGGAACGAGCGAACCACAGTCGACGGCGACAAACGGGCGATTGGCCATGCTGCCGCGAAAATGAAGGGCGCGGGCTACCAATTCTTTTCCAGTCCCGCTTTCGCCCGAGATGAGTACCGGAGTGTGCGTGTCTTTGAGGCGCGAGATGAGGCGCAGGACGTTTTGAATGCCGGTGGAATTGCCGATGATGCCATGCAATGAAGTTTCGGTTTCGGAGCGCTCGCGGAGATAAAGATTTTCTTCGACGAGACGGACTTTATCGGCCATGCGGCGCAGGAAGAGGCGCAGTTCATCGAGCGGCGCAAAAGGTTTCGAGATGTAGTCGTAGGCGCCGAGTTTCATCGCCTGCACCGCTGTCTCGACAGATCCGTGGCCGGTCATGACCGCGACTTCGATGCGCGGGTAGGTGCGCTTGACCTGCTCCAGGAATTCGAGGCCGGTCATGCGGGGCATGACCATGTCGGTAAGCACCATGTGGACGGGTTGTTCTTCGAGCAGGGCGAGCGCTACGTCGCCGCTCTCGGCTTCGAGACAGACGAAGCCGAGCGATTCGCCCACGGTCATGCAGAGGCGGCGGATGGTCTGCTCGTCGTCGACAATCAGCAGACGAATGCGGAAGTCGTCCTTGGCCAAATTCTGCGCCGGCAAATTCTGGGTTAGATTCTGCGTCATGAGACGGCCCTGCCCATGGTTTTCTCGACGACGGTGATGAAATCGAGGACGCGAAAAGGCTTTTCCACGCAAGGCGCGCCAGTGCGGCGCAGGGTGGCAGCGGTCTCCTCGTTGGCAATGTCGCCGGTGATAAACACCAGGCGGGAAGCGAGTTCTGGGCGATGAGCGGCGATCCAGGCATATACCTGGGCGCCGTCGACGCCTCCAGGGGTGCGCATGTCGGAGACGACGCCGTGAAAATCGCCGGCTTCGAGCAGGCGCAGGGCTTCGGCGCCAGATTCGGTGCATGCGACCGAATAGCCGTTACGTTCGAGAGCCGAGCGGACAAACTCCATGACCGCCGGTTCATCTTCGATCAGTAATACTCGCGCACAAGCGCGCTGAGCTTCGGTTTGCGTCATTTAGGATGCACTCCTGCAACTGCTCCAAAAGATGCCGCCTCCGATGCGATGGGCAGGCGAACGACGAATGTCGCTCCTTCAGAGTCCAGGTTGTTGTGACAAAGAATTTCTCCGCCATGTTCGCGGACAATGCCATAGCAAATGCTGAGGCCCAAACCCGTTCCTTTGCCGATGTCCTTGGTGGTGAAGAAGGGATCAAAAATCTTTTCGGGATCGATGATGCCGGGTCCGTTATCGCGAAAAGAAATTTCGGCGAACGAGCCGGCGTGCGTGCTGACAATCTCAATGCGTGCCGGACGGGCGGTTTCGCTTTCGCGGACCGCGTCATAAGCGTTGTTGAGGATGTTGAGAAAAACCTGTTGCAACTGGTGAGAATCTCCGACTACTTGCGGCAGGGAATCGTCGAGGCGCTCGATGACTTGAATGCCGTGACTGATGAAGTCATAGGAGCGCAGGTGCACGGTGCGCTGCAAAATCGAGTTGAGCTGAATCGACTGGCGCTGCGGAGGCATTTGGCGGGCGAAGCTGAGCAGATTTTGTACGATCTGTTTGGTACGCTGCGCCTCCTGCAGAATCACGCGCAGATCGCGGCGGGCGCTTTCGGGGAGTTCAGGATTCTCGAGCAAGAGGTCGGTGAATCCGAGGATAGCGGTGAGCGGATTGTTGACCTCGTGGGCGACGCCGGAGACGAGTTGTCCAACAGCCGCCATCTTCTCGGCGTGCAGCAGCTTCGAGCGCAGCATGGCGGAGTCGGTCACATCGGTCATGACCACTACGATGCTGCTGACGCGGCCGTCTTCGCCGCTGATGGGGCTGAGATTGATGGAGAACTGGCCGCTGACGCCGTCGCCGCGCAGCAGCGGCATATCGAAGTTGTCGACTTGCAGGCCGCGAGCCACGGAGGCCAGGGCTTCACGGAGCGCGGCACGGCGGGGCGCGGCACAAAGGTCGGGCAAGGCGTGGCCAAGAATCTGGCTCTGCTGAAATCCCAGACCTCCCCAGCGCCGGTTGGCGTAACTGATGACGCCGTCGGTATCGGTGACGAGAATCAGGCTCTGCGTGTGATTAAGGATTTTGCCGGAGAAATCGCGCTCCTTCTGAAGTTCGGTTTGCGATTCATGAAGGCTGGAGACATCGAGCATGAGGCCGCGGTGCTGGAGGATGTTACCGGCAGCATCGCGCAGGGCATGACAGTTCATGAATACGTGGACGGGTGAGCCATCCTTGCGGCGCAGGACTTCTTCGTGATTGCGCAATTCGCCGACGCGTTTGAGCTGGTCGGCAAGTTCCTGCCGCCGCTCGGCGGAGAAATAGACCTGGGTAGGAATGTCGAGCTGAAGAACTTCGTCGCGGCTGCTGTAGCCAAGGATGCGCACCATGGCGTCGTTGACTTCGATGAAGCGGCCCTGGGGCGAGGAGACGTAAATGCCTTCCTGAATATTGTCGAAGAGTTCGCGGTAGCGTCGTTCGGCTTCGCGGCGGTCGGTGATGTCCTTGAGGACGTGTACAGTCTGGAGCTGAGTGCTGCTGGCGGCGTGAATGCGCGAGGTGGAAATCAGGTAGGTGCGTTCGAGGACGGGGTGCACATATTCGTCCAGACCGTCGCCGCTGCGACAGAAGGGGCAGGAGTGCGGAGAAGCACCGGTGGCAAGGTCATCGAGGGCGCGCATGTTGATGCCAATGAGTTGGTCGGGGGAGATGCCGACGAAGTCGGCGAGCGAGCGATTGACGCGGAGAATGTTGTGCTGCTCGTCATGGACGACGATGAAGTCGGTGATGGCATCGAAGATTTCGAGCCAGTGGCGGTTAGCCTGCTGCATGCGGGTGAAGAGGCAGGCATTCTCGAGCGCGATGCTGGCATGGCCGGCGATGGCGCGCAGCAACTGGTGATCTTCGATGGTGGGCGGCGCGCCGCGGTCGGCGAGACAAAGCACGCCGACAAGTTCTCCGGAGGAACCGGCGAGGCGAACCAGGGTGCAATCGGTCCATCCCAGGGTGGAAGCGAGCGCGGAGCCGAGCATGTCGCCGGCTGGAGCAAAGGCGACTTCGGCCGGATATTTCGGCAGGGCCGTCTGGATGGCCTTATGCAAGCGGCGGAGCATTTGCGGGTCGTTTACGTCGACCCCAGCTTTGACGTCCGCTTCCGCGCCGGCTTCTGAGTGGCTGCGCACCACGATCGTATCCGCATCTGCCGTTTGGAAAAGGCTGAGCGCGACCGAGCGGCTGCCGAGCAGGCCGGCCGCGCGGAGAGCGAAGTTGCGCATGAACTCCGGCAGATGGAGCACGGTGTTGAGTTCGAGAGCGATTGTGACCAGGGTTTCGGCGCGGCGGCGATGCTCCTCAGATTGATGCAGGTTACGGGTAAGTTCGAGCGCGATGGCGATCTGCGCAGCTAGCGCGCGCGCCCGGCGAATATCTTCATCGTTGATCGGGCCGGACTCGATGCGGTCGAGGACGCCAAACATTCCTAGCACTTCGCCGGTCGAACCGAGCAGCGGGACGGCGAGAAGCTGGCGGATCTGGAAGGCGGCCACGAAATCCAGATTCGCGCCCGGAGTTTTGGCGGCGTCCTGGGCGACAAATACATTTTTCTTCTTTAGCGTCTGGGTAGCGGGGCCGTCATGAAGCGGGATATCGACGGGCCGCGCTACCCCTTTTTCCACTCCCCAGCGAACATGAAACGTGTCGTCCTCGATGAGGCCGATGAAGCAGCGCTCAAAGCCGAGGAAACTGGCGGCGCGTACGGCGGAAGTCTGCATGAACTCGTCGAGCTTTACGGCCGAGCCCAGCTCGAAAGAAAGCTCAAGGATTTCATGCAGTTCGTGAGCCTGAGCGCGCGCCATGCCGTAGAGTTCGGCGTTGGCGATGGCGACCGCGCCAAATCCAGCCAAAGCGGAAACGAGGGTTTTGTCTTCCTGAGTGAACGGTTGCGCGAGGCGAGGGTAGACGAGAATTGCGCCATGCGAGCGCGAGGTGCGGAAGGGCGCGGCGATGAGAACCCCGGGCGGCGAATCGGCTCCAAAATGCGATGTGCCGTCGATGCTTACCGTGATACGCTCGCCCGCGGCCACGGCGCGAGTGGCGACCTCGAGGGCAGAGCGCAGGTCATTCTGCTCGAAACGAGTGCGGATGGCTGCCGCGAGTTTAGGGAGTTCGGTTGAAACCGCTTGCAGCTGGAATTGCTTTTCGTGCCGGGCATTCTCCTTGTGAAGAAAGACCAGGACGGCGGGAGAATGCAACAGCACGCGCAGGCGGTCGGCGACGCTTTCCATCACAGACGCGGTGTCGGGCAAGCCATGCAGCGCATTGGCCACCTCGACCAGAATGCTGGCGCGGCGATGTTCTTCACGGGAGAGCTGATTCAGGCGAAGGGCTTCGAGGGCGGTGCCAAGCTGGGCTGCCAAAATTGTGACTTTCGCGACTGCATCCTCGTCGAATCCCCTTTCTGGGGCACTGCGCAGGAAGGTAATCGCGCCTACCACTTCGCCGGAAACCAGGAGGGGCGCGGCGAGCGCGGCATGGGCATGGCTCTCGGTTATCCAGGGATAGCGTGCTACGTCGAGGTGATTGACGAAGAACGGGCGACGTTTCTGCACCGCATCCATCGCGATGGATGCATCACCGGCGCGCCGCCGGACGCCGCGGAAGGTGCCGGCGTGGTCGGCATCGGCCTCGGCGCCGACTAGCTCTCCATCGGGCGAGAGCTTCCAAAAATAAGCTCCGCTGGCTTGAAAAAAAACGCGAGTGAGAGCGCAGAAAGAACGGATGAGCTGGGTGGGCTCACTGCTTTCGAAGGCGGCGCGCGAAAGTTCGAGTAAAAGCTTCTGAAACGCCTCTTCAAATTGAGACGCTGGTGAAGGCGCCGAATTTCCGGCAGGGCTATTCAGTGGCCACCATCGCTTTTCTAAGCGGTTGAAAACAATTGAATTACATATAAAACGTACGCTGTATTCTCAAATTGAGTCAAGCGAATATCAAGGGCAGTGCCGACTTGTGAAACGTCACTAAAGTGACACAGGAGCTTTTCCACTTCTTCAAGATGAGACTTATGTGAAATCTGAGAGTGATGCATTGCGGGTCGCAGGCATCAATCATCAGTTTGGAATGGCGCTTGGCAGCGGACGGGACCGTAACCTTAAGCGATGCTAAAACGGGTGACTGACGCGGTAGGCTCCGCTCATTCGCAGTCTGAAGCAAGATCAAAATCAAAATCAAGAGCAAGAGCAGTGGGGACAGGACTGTCCGTTCCACACCTACGTCACGAAAGTAATGCAGAGTAGGAACTTTTGGTAGGCGTTGGTGCCGTCCTTACAGGAATATAGGGGATATGTACAGAGACAGGGGAGGTCCCAGGTCTTTTGGAGCCCTGATTCGTATTGTCGCGATACTTCCGCTGGTGATCAGCGGATGCCTCGCGACTGGCGTTTGCCAGACATCGGGGCAGGAAGAAATTAGTCGCAAAGCCAAGTTCAAGGTGGCGCCCGCATATCCGGACCTGGCGCGGCGCATGAACATCACCGGCATAGTGAAGCTGCAGGTGACGGTCGCGGCCAACGGGACGGTCAAGAGCGCACGGTTGGTGGGTGGGCATCCGGTGTTGGCAAACGCAGCGTTGGATGCGATCAAGAAATGGCGATTCGAGCCGGGACCGGAAGACACAACCGGAATAGTAGACTTCCATTTTAGTCCGAACTAGTTAGTCCGAACCAGTAAGAGGACGGAGTTCGACCTGCGGCGCTGACTGGGGAAGGTTTGAACATGAATATTGGAAAAAAGCTGTACCTGAGTTTCGGCGGCATTCTACTGACGGTGCTGGTGCTGCTGGTGATCAACCTCTACGGGGTGCATCGCGAGCATGAGACCAAGGCGGCCGCGCAACGCTCCATTGACATGACCGAGGCGACATCGTCGGTGCGCTTCCAGATGATGCAGAACCGGCTTCATCTGCAGAACTACCTGCTCAGCGGAGACACGCGCGACGTGGAAAAAATGAATGACGGGGAACACCAGCTGAGTGAAGCCCTGCACCGCGCCGACGAGCTGGCGAATTCCGCGCAACAGCGCGGCAATCTGGAAAAAGTACAGGGGTTGGAGCAGGCCTGGGGCACAGAGTTTGCTAATCCGCTGGTCGACAAGCGCCGTGCTGTCGATAGCGGCAATGCGACGGTGGCGGAGCTGCAGATTTTCTACCTGCAAAAAGATCCGAACTCATGGGTCGCGCGCTCGAGCGATGTGCTGGACGAAGTCGACCGCGAGAACCATCAATTACTCGACACCCGCCATGCCGACGACCAGTCGGCGACGAATTATACGATTCTGGTGGCCGTGCTGAGCACGGTGATCGCGCTGGCTCTCGGCATAGTCATTGCTTACCGCACAGCGATCGGAATCACAGGACCGCTCGGCCGCTTGATCCATGTGGCCGATCAGATCGGGCAATCCGGCGACTTGGAGCACAACATCGATGTGCACGGCAAGGATGAGATTGGGCAACTCGCGCGTACCTTCGAGTCGATGGTGAAGTATCTGAAGGAAATGGCGGCCGTTTCGGAAGCCATCGCGGGCGGGAATTTGTCTGTCGAAGTGCGTCCGCGTTCGGCGAACGACACGCTGGCAAATGCTTTCACGCGCATGGTGGATGGACTGCGGGGGATGGTGCGGAATGTGCGCGATGCCGCCACGCAAGTGGCGACGGCGTCCAGCCAGGTTGCCAGTTCCTCCGATGAGTCGGCGCGCAACAGCCTGCAGACTTCGTCGGCGATTGACGAAGTCACGAGCACCATGCACGAGATGAGCGTGAACGTGCAGAACATGGTGAAGAGCACGCAGACCCAGGCTTCGAGCGTCAGCGAAACCTCCGCTTCGATCGACCAGATGGTGACCTCGATCCAGCGCGTGGCCGACACGGCCAAGGTTCTGCTGGATATTTCGAACCGATCGCGGGAAGAGGTGCACAGCGGCATCGGCACCATGGAAAAGGCGACGGACGGATTGAACCGGATCAACACGACGATCAGCGCTTCGGGCGAAATCATCGACGCGCTGGGCAACCGGGCGGACAACATCGGCAAGATTGTCGAAGTGATTGACGATCTGGCGGAACAGACGAACCTGCTGGCATTGAATGCCGCCATTGAAGCGGCGCGCGCAGGTGAACACGGCTTGGGATTCGCGGTGGTGGCGGACGAAGTGCGCAAGCTGGCGGAAAAATCGGCGCAGTCGACGAAAGAGATTTCCGAGTTGATCGAGAGCATCCAGAAGGAAGCCCGCAAGGCCGTCGATAACATGGAGAAGAGCACGACCATCGTGAACGAAGGATTGAATCTGGGGCAGGAACTGAATGCCGCGCTACGCAAGATTTCGAATGTGGTGACTGAGGTTTACAAGTTCGCGCAGGAAATCGGCGCGGCCACGAACGAGCAGTCGCATGGTTCAGCGCAAATCGCGCGCGCCACCACGCGCTTGAATGAAATCACGCATGAGATCAATTCCGCCGTGGAAGAACAGGCGTCGGGAGCGCAGGCGGTGGTGCAGGCCATGGAACGCATGCGCGAACTGGTGCAGGCTTCCACCTCGGGATCGACGGAGTTGGCCGCCTCTTCCGATCAGATGTCCAAGATGTCGCGCGGTCTGTTGGATTCGATGGATCGCTTTGCGCTGCGCTCGGAGCCGAGGCCGAACGACCGAATGAACGACCGCGGGGGCGACCGGAGCCACGACAACATGCCGGGACGCGGGAATTCATCGCGCAGCGCGACGGCGGGATCTCGTTGAGGAAATTGGAATCATGAGCCGGGAAACGCACATTGTCGGCTTCCGCGTGGGGCGCGAGACGTATGGCGTGCCCATCACGTCGCTGCATGAGATCGTTCGCGTGCCGGAGATTACCTCTGTCCCCGACGCGCCGGATTACCTAGAAGGGGTGATCAACCTGCGCGGCAAGATTGTATCGGTGGTTGATCTACGCAAGCGCTTTGGGCAGCCTGCCACCGCAATCGACCGGCGCAGCCGCATCCTGGTGGTGGAACATCGTGGGCGGCTCGCGGGCATGATTGTGGATTCGGCGTCGGAGGTTCTGAAAATTCCTGAAAGCGACCTTGAACCGGCGCCCGCCATGATGCAGGAAGGCGGGCTGGATTGCGTGATCGGTCTCGGCAAATACCAGGGGCGGCTGATCATTCTTCTGGATATCGCCAAAGTACTGGCGGCGCGCGAAGTTCGCGACGACGCGGCGAAGGCGGCTGCGGCCGGAAGTGCTAAAGCGGTGACGGCGGGGAAGGGCGCCTCGGCAGGAAAATAGCAAACCGATCCGAACCCACATGAACACGCACGAGACACCCGTACTTACCGAAGCGGAACTGAAACTTCTGCAGGCACTCGTCTATCAGGAATGCGGCATGCATTTCGACGATCGGCGAACCCCCTTCCTGCAGGATCGTTTGCAGCGACGGCTAAAAGAGTGCCATCTTGATTCCTTCTACAGCTACTATCGCCTGCTCATCAGCAAGGACGGAAAGCAGGAACTCTCGGCTCTGGTGGAAAACCTGACCGTCAACGAGACCAGTTTTTTCCGCAACAAAGCGCAACTCGAGCTGTTTCAGAAAGACTCGCTTGACGATCTGCTGCGCCGGAAGACAGAGCGGCGCGACTTTAGCATACGAATCTGGAGCGCGGGCTGTTCTACGGGACAGGAACCTTACACGCTGGCCATGCTCATGGCCGACGCGCTGTCTTATTACTACCTGCGCCATGCCGTGCCTTTTGAGTCGCCGGTTCCGAAGCCGCTGATACCGGCGCCGTGGCGGGTCGAGATATTGGCGAGCGATATCAATTATTCGGTTTTGCGGGCGGCGCAGGAAGGCTCTTACAGTGAGCACCGGATGGGCGGAGTCGACTACGGCTACCGCCTGCGTTACTTCGATAAAGTGGGCGACCGCTACGCCATTAAGAAAGCCGTCAAAGAGTTGGTGCACTTCGACTTTCACAATTTGAAAACCGAATACCTGCCGCAGCGCAACGATATGATTTTCTGCCGCAACGTGATGATGTATTTCGACGAAGCGGAGCAGAAGCGGCTGGTGGAAAAATTCTATCGCTGCCTCAATCCGCAGGGTTACATGTTTGTGGGCCACGCGGAAAGCCTGCTCGGCTTGACCGACAAATTTCAGATGGTGCATCGCAACAGCGGCACTGCCTATCAGAGGGTCGAGGTGAAGATGTGACCCTGCCTCCTGAAGATCGAATGAGCGAGCTTCGCCAACTGTTTTTCGAAACGGCGGCGGAACTCGTCCAGAAGCTGAACGACGAGGCGATGCGACTGGAGAAAACTCCGGGCGACGCGGAAACGGCGCGCAGCCTGCGCCGGACGGTGCACACGCTGAAAGGGGACGCGGCCGCCTGCGGCTTTCGCGAACTCAGCGAACTGGCACATGAATTCGAAGATGTGTTGACGCTGGAGAATCCGGCGGCTGCGGCGTTGGTTCCGGAGATTGCCTTGCGTGCCGCCGACGTGTTTGCGGCCCTGCTGGAGTCGTATCAGAAGGGCACCAAGACTCCCGCCATCCAAACGCTGCGAGCGGACATTGCCCGTCTGGCGCGCCCAGAGGCGGCCGGCGGGGGCAATGTCAAAGCAAAGAAAAAGAAAACGGCGGCGAAAATCAGCCGCTGGTCCGAATACGAGCAAATGGCGATTGCCCGGGCTATCGACAAGGGCAAGCGGGTTCACCATGTCATCGTGCAGATCGACCCGCAGTGCGCCATGCCCATTGCCGGACGGCAGATGATCCAGTTGGCGCTCGCGGGGCTGGGCGAGTTGCTGGCTCTTTATCCGCTAGAGGGAAGTCACGATCCGATCATCCAGGTCGAAGCGGCCCTGGTGTCGGAAAAACCTGCAGAGCAGATTCGTGCCAAGTGCAGTATCCCGACCATAGGGCAAAGCGTGCGGGTCACGCCTCTGCGTGTTGCGGCCTCGTTGTTCGGCACCTTGCCTGTTTCGGCGGGCAATTCTAACTCTGAAAAGAAAAGCAAAGCGACTTCGCCAGCGGCTGCTGGCAGTACCGCCAAGATTGCGGACGGCCTTCCTGAGGACTTGACGGCAAAGGACGGGCCACTGGTTGCGGACGCACCTGCGGGCCCCGCGGTTGCGAGTGGCCCCGACAATGTGTTGCGCGTCGATGCGGAAAGAATCGATAGCGTACTCAACCTGGTCGGGGAACTGATTCTGGCGAAATCGATGTTGCAGCAGGCGCTCATAGAGTTTGGGCAGCGCTTTCCGAAAGATGCGCTGCGGGGAAAGTTTTCCGACGCCATGGCGTTTCAGGGGCGAGTGTTGAACGAACTGCAACACTCGGTGATGAAGATTCGCATGGTGCCGGTCGATCAGCTCTTTCGGCGTTTCCCGCGCATCGTCCGCGACGTCGGCCTGCAATGCGGGAAAGACGTGGAACTAAGCATTCGAGGCGGGCAAACCGATCTCGATAAAAGCATTCTCGATGCGATCGCCGAACCGCTCACCCACCTGGTGCGGAATGCGGTTGGCCACGGCATTGAGAGCGCGGAAGAGAGAGTTCGCGCCGGTAAGCGGCCGCAGGGAACTTTGCGGCTGGGCGCTTACCACCAGGGAAATCAGGTGGTAATTGAAGTTTCGGACGACGGCGGCGGCATCGACTCCGAGAAGGTTCGGCAGCGGGCCCTAGCCAAGGGATTATTGAAACCCGAGCAGGCGGCTCGCCTGAACGAAAACGATACCCTGGAATTGATCCTCCAGCCGGGATTTTCGACGGCGGAAGAAATTACCGAACTCTCGGGCCGAGGCGTGGGATTGGATGTCGTGCAGAGCGTTCTCGGGCGCCTGAAGGGAACGATTCAGATTGAAACTGTGCGGGGGCGCGGCACAACCTTTCGAATGCGGCTGCCGCTGACGCTGGCCATTATCCGGGCGTTGATGTTCCGGGTCGAGCAACGGCTCTACGCTCTGCCGCTGAACGCGGTCGCGGAGATCGCGCGTACGCTCGAAGAAAATATTCATCAGGTTGAGCATTACGATGTACTGCAATTGCGCGACGACCTGTTGCCGCTTCTGCGCCTCGGCTCGGAACCGCCAGGCGGGATAGACGGGGCGCGGCGCAAAGCTTTCGTGCTGGTGATCAAGAGCGGAGAACGCAAGTTTGGGCTGGTCGTCGATGCCCTTGAAGGCGAAGGCGAGCTGGTGATCAAGGCGCTCGACGATCAGTCGGTTACCACCGACCTGGTCAGCGGAGCCTCGATTCTGGGCGATGGCCGGGTGGTGCTCATCCTTAACATGGTTGCGCTGATGGAGCGCTTTACGCGCGGCCGCGCCGATGCGAACGGCCCCAAAATGGCGGGGTTGCTGTCGAGTCTTGCATCTCTCAACACCAGCGAAATCGCGACGGCCGCCGCGCAAGTCCGCGGCACGGCGGGGGGCCAGTCGTGAAAAAGTCGGTGCGGGTTCTGGTGGTGGATGATTCGGCGCTGATGCGCAAGCTGATTCCGAAAATTCTCGAAGCGGATGCGTCGATTGAAGTGGTGGGCACGGCGATGGACGGGCATTTTGGGTTGAAGAAAATTGGGGAACTGTCGCCGGATGTGATCACGCTCGACCTCGAAATGCCCGGGCTGAATGGAATCGACACATTGAAAGAGATCATGCGGCGCTGGCGCCTGCCGGTGATCGTCGTCAGTTCGCATAGCACGGAAGGAGCTTCGATCACGCTGAAGGCGCTGGCGCTTGGCGCCTTCGACTTCGTGGCCAAGCCGCGGGATGTTGCCGAACGTATGCCCGAAATTGCCCGGCAGCTGATCAAGAAGATTCATGCCGCGGCTCAGAGCGCGGGCGTGCACCAACAGTTTCTGCCGGGTGAAACTCGCGGCGAGCAACCGAACAAGCTGCAGCCGCTGGCACCTACGCACATTATCGCGATCGGAGTTTCGACCGGCGGGCCGAATGCTTTGCAATATCTGTTTTCGAAACTGCCGGTGGAATTCTCAGGCAGCATTCTGGTGGTGCAGCATATGCCGGAAGGGTTCACCGAACTGTTTGCCAAACGTCTGGACGATTGCTGCCCCATACGAGTCAAAGAAGCGCAATCGGGCGACCTGCTGGTCGCCGGACGCGCTCTTATCTCTCCCGGCAACCGGCACATGAAAGTGAAAAAGCTGCCGCTCGGGAACGTTGCGTTGCTGAGCGAGGAAGCCCCGGTAAACGGTCACCGGCCCTCGGTAGATGTGCTCTTCCACAGTGTTGCCCAGGAATTTGGCCCGCAGGCCATGGCGGTGCTGATGACGGGCATGGGCGAAGACGGGGCGTTGGGTATGGGCGAGATCCGGTCGGCGGGCGGATTTACGGTGGCACAGAGCCAGGAAACGTGTGTGGTGTATGGCATGCCTAAAGCGGCGATCGAGCGTGGCTTTGCGATGCGCGTTCTCGACCTTCAGGATCTGCCCAATATTTTGCAGCAACAGTGTATGCCCGAGCGAGCGAACCCAGGGGACAGTGGGGACGTCAAGCGGACGGCCCGTGCCGGTAGTAACTAGAGTCATCTATCGAAAGTATCTGGATCGTGTTTAAGTGATAGTTGGGGAGGAGTGCCATGGAAAAGTTTGCGCCCGTAACACGGAGCGAAGACGGACAACCGGTACGTTATCTGATTGTGGATGACTCCGTGTTCGCCCGCAAGAACCTGGCCCGGATGGTGGAAACCTTCGGCGGCCAAGTGGTCGGCGAAGCGGGCGATGGAGTCTCGGCGATCAGCGAGTACGAACGGCTGACTCCCGATATCGTTCTCATGGATATCACCATGCCGCAGATGGAAGGCATTGAGGCGGCGGAAAAGATTGTGCGCGATCATCCAAGCGCGCGCATCGTGATGGTGTCATCGGTTGGCTACCAGGAAAACATCGTCGCTGCCTTGCAGCGGGGAGCCCGCCACTTCGTGCAGAAGCCGGTGAAGGCGGAAGTACTCTACGAAGTCATCAAGTACGTCATGCGGGACGATGGAACAACGGCGCGGGGCGCCGGCGCGGGAGCCTAAACCAATGCGGATGGATCTGATTCAGCCTTTCATCAACTCGGCCGACGCGGTTCTGGCGCAGGGGCTGGAATCGCCTATTTCCATCGAGAACCTGAGCATGGAAGAAGAGGCCTACCGGCGGAAGGGAATCGCCGCCGAGGTTTGCCTCACGGGCGAGATCGAAGGGCGAATAATTTTCGATGTAGACCAGCCAGCGGCGGCGCAGCTGGCCAGCCGTCTGGCGGGCGTCGCGGTCTCCGAGACCAATGACGAGCTGATACGGGAGGCGGTCTGTGAACTCGCCAACCAAATCATCGGCAATGCCGTCACCACGCTGAACGACCAGGGGTTCCACTTTCACGTTCGGCCCCCGGCAATACATACCTCTGAGCAGGGAAGCAAGGGCAGTGAAGATACGGAAGCTCTCGTGATGGGCTTCAAAACCTCCAGCGGAAATGTTTTTATGAATGTGGCATTACGTTATCATCGGCGGCGGGCGGCCGATCGGGCCGCGGTTGCGGGGTAGAGAGAGCAAATTAGCACTTAGCATTAAGCTCTTAGGTTAGCTTCAACACTTCCGTTCGACCTTCCCATTCTCAATCCGAAATTCGGCGTTCGAAAAAAGTTTGTTTGTTACGGAGTGCTGATTGCTAACTGCTGCCCTACGGTCCGGCGATTAGAAATACGGGATTCATTGGCGGGTTCTGCAGGACTGGCGGAATCAGCGGGCGTATCCCGATCGGAGCCGTTATATTCACCAGATATGCGTCGGTTGACGTGTCGATGATATTGACCATGCCTCCGTCGCAACTCGACAAATAGGCGCGCGTGCTGTCGCCTCCTGCCCCCATCATGAAGCGGAAGCCGTTGCCGAGCGGTCCTACAGATGGCGTGTCGCGCGTGTTGGCGCAGTTGGGCACGTAATACAGCGGCGAAGCCGGGTTGGTCGCATCGGAGAATCCTGGAATCGGAATCGACGGCGTTTCGATCGTATTATTGGTCGCGTCGATTACCGTTACTTGCGGACAAATGTTGTCGTTCGCGTCTGTATAGTAAGCCCCGACGTAAGCGCGGCTGCCATCCGGCAGGGCTGCAACCCCGACGATGGTCAACGTTTGGGCGGTAGTGGATTTACATGGATCGCCGGCGCTGCGGGATGCAGGCGGAACTGTGGGAATGCACGATGATTGCTGCGAGGGGCTGCAGATCGGGAACGGGCCTCCCGCAAGATACGCTGGCGGAGATTGCGAAATATCGACGATTGCGACTTCTTGTCCGCCGGGAATATACAGCCGCAGCAGATTTGGATCATAGGTCATCATGTTCGCGCCGGGCACCTTAATCGCCGTCTCGGCTAGGGTGTCGGGGCCAGCGGTCGTCGAGGCATTAATCCAGGCGAGTGTACCGGTGGTTTCTTCGAGCACATATACTGCCTGGCTATCGGAACGCGCCGCCAGCCAGATGGGCGGGTTGGATAACGCGCCATTGATGACGCGCTGCGATTCGTTGACGGTGTTGAACCCGCTGATTGTGCCGAAACCGTAATTCGCCACGTAAAGCTTCTTGGTGTCTGGCGTCTCGACAATGGCAACGGGAGCGGCGCCAGCGCCCAGCGGAATTGTATTCGTGATGCTGTTGGTGTTGGTGCTGATCACGGCAATCGACGGGACAATCGTATTCGTGCTCGGGTCCAAATAATTCGGTAGCGAGACATAGGCTTCGCTGGTCTCGGTTGTCGCCACGAAGTTCGGCGCTGAATTTGGCGGCATGCTGATCGTGCTGGTGCTGGCGATGGACGTGTTGCCGAAATTCAGCTTGGTCACAGAATCGCGCAGGGCGCCGTTGACGGAGTGGTTTACCACCAGAATTTCACTGGCGCTCTGCTGCACGGCGTGAACGGGAGCGAGGCCGACGTTCGCGATACTTTCATCCGAATCGCCCGAAACATCGATCACCATGGCAGTGCCGAAGACTGTATCTGGGCCGGAAGCAGGCGCATTATCGTTGATCGCGACCACGGAGTGCGCCGCTTGCGGGTTAGGAAATGCTGGAGGATTTGGGATGATAATCGGACGGAAAGTGTCGCCGCACCCGCTACAGATCACATAAATCAACAGCACGCACCCCAGCCAGAGAAACCGCTTCATTCAGACTCCATGGAAAAAGTTGGTGTTACGCGGAAACGATATTGTATCGGTAACCAGGGCGGAAGGGGAAATGGGATAGTGTACGGGAACAGTGCAAGAGAACAGGATTCAAGGTTTCAGAGTGTCAAGATTGGAAAGGCAAGTCAGGTTCTCACCTTGAAACCTTGCAACTTTGAAACCTTGAAACCTGGTTTTTTTTATTCACCCGCGGCCGCGTTTCGCCTTCGCCTGGTTTCGCGACGGCATTTGCGCAACTTTTTCTGATGCAGCGGGCTTCTTAGTCTGAGCGAGGCTTTCCTTGAGCGCAGCCATCAGATCGACCATCGGAGCCACTTTCTTTGGTTGTTCGACGGCCTGCACTTCACCGCCTTCCAGTTTCGTTTCGATCAGCTTCTTCAGATTGTCTTGAAAAGTGTCGTGATATTTTTCCGGATCCCACTCGTCGGCCAGTGCCTCGATGAGTTGGTGTGCGACTTTGATCTCGGCATCTTTGATTTCAACGTCAGGAGCGCCGAAGGATTCGACCTCGCGCACTTCCTCGGCGTAGTACATGGTGTGCAGCATCATTCCGCCCTTATGCGGGCGCAGAAAAACCGTGTACTCGCGAGTGTGCATGGTGAGCTTGGCGATAGCGACGTATTCGCTCTCCTCGAGCGCCTTGGTCAGGAGCGCGTAGGGCCGGCGGCCAGCTTCTTCCGGGACCATGTAATACGACGACTCGAAGTAGACGGGATCGACCTCGCTCGACTTCACAAATTCGAGGATCTCCATCGTCTTCGCCGTCTTCGGCTCGATCTTCTTGATCTCTTCCGGATCGATGATGACGTATTCGCCCTTCCGATACTCGTATCCCTTCACGATATCGCTACGCTCCAGCACCTGGTTGTCGAGCGGGCAAATGAGTTGTTGTTTCACGCGCTGATGATCGGTGCGGTGAAGCTGGTTGAACGATATGCCGCTCGAGCGTGCGCCCGAGAATAGCCGCACAGGCATCGAGATTAATCCGAAGGTTAGATAGCCAGACCAGACCGAGGCCGCCATTCATTTCACCTCAAGTAGAGACGAGGCAGGCCTCGTCGTTTTTCATAACTCCAGTCGTAAACGACAGTCGTAATCGCAGGCGCGGCTCGTCGCGGCTGCGCAGAATCTGAGATGCCTAAACTCCCCCGAGCGTACAGAAGTGTAGCTTAAACGACGCGCGTTGCGCCTGCCAGATTACGGGCGAATCCAAAGGCCAAGCACTACCTGGCGTGGTCGCTTTACACCGGGCACCGAATATAGTGTTATCGATGGCGAATAACGGGAAGCAGACGCCAGTTTTCACTATCAGCCATCGGTTGCCGCCCGACGTGAGATTCTACTGAGAGCTGAAGGCGGACGGCTGACAGCTGATCGTAATTGCAGGCATCGAGCATGTTTGACTCTTTCTTAGCCCACGGCTGGGCTTCGTCGCCGAAATTGCTGGGCGTCGCCGCGGTTGTGACCGTCGCGTTCGCCATGCTGGCTCGCGCTTTGCGCGGCGCCAATCGGTTCGGGGCAGTGGCTGGAGGTTTCGCCTGTTTCCTGTTGTTCGCGGGGGTTGGACCTGCCGCCTTTGCCGCGCTCGCGGCTCTGTTTGCGATGACCTGGGCCACGACTCGGCTCGGATATCAGCGCAAACTGGCGCTGGGGCTAGCCGAGCGCAAGGAAGGGCGGACGGCATGGCAAATCCTCGCAAACCTGACAGCGGCGGCGCTGAGTTCGACCGCTTATGGCGCAACGGGGAACCGGGCGTGGCTGGTCGCCACGCTGGCCGCTCTGGCCGAAGCCGCGACTGATACGGTGGCCAGCGAAATAGGACAATATCGCGGCTCGCGCGCACGGATGATCACAACCTGGAAACAGGTTCCAGCGGGGACTGATGGCGGCATCACGATTGTAGGTAGCATCGCTGGTTTGGCCGCGGGTCTGGTGATCGCGATAATCGGTTCGGTTGGATGGATGATTTCTCCGGCGCAAATTTGGATTCCTGTAGCCGCAGGTTTCGCGGGAATGCTGATCGACAGCGTGCTGGGCGCGACGCTGCAACGCCGCGGATGGATCAGCAATCAGGGAGTGAATCTTGTGGCCACGCTGGCAGCGGCTGCGATGGCGTATGTGATCTCAGCGTAAGAGAACTTGTTTACGTTCGTTGCTTGACCCGGTCCAGCAGCATGAAGACCAGCACGCCCAGCACGGCATTGGCTATGCCCGACAGGAGTTCGTGCGGCCAACTCCACGCCATGCGCAAGCCGACCAGACCACGGGCAATCAGGAAGTAGACAACCTCGTGTACCGCGAAGAAGAAAATCGTAATCAGGAAGCGGGCGCCGGCGTTTTCGACGTCGAGCTTGATGCCAAGCGAAGACGCGCCGAAGCCGACTACGGTTTTCGAAATTCCATAGAGGCCGATCGGCTGGTGGGTCAGCGCGTCTTGCATAATTCCGATCAAACCTCCGGTCAGCAAGCCCGCCAGTGGATTGCGTCGCGCCGTTGCAAATCCGATTGTGACCAGCAGCGGCAAATCGAAAATCACAAAAAAAGGAAAGCGCAGCGGTATAAACGCCTGCAGGAAAACGGCGGCCAGCGGAATCAGCACCGTCGCAGGGATGCTGAAACGATAGACCTCAACCTGCTCGCCCGATGTGTAAGTAATGGCCACGTCAGTGTGGAGTATCCGGCGAGTCGGGCTGCGGTTTTGGATCGACCGGGGGATTTACCGGCTTCGGGGAGGGCGTCGAAGCGCCAGCCCTACTTGAGGAAGTAAGTCCCGGAGAATCTCCCGCAGTCGATTTGGCGTTCGGCGCATTTCGCGCCGCAGGCGCGCCATTGCCAGCATGGGGCGGCGTCGCCTTGGGGTTGGATTGCGCGTCGGCGCCTGGCATGGCAGGATGAGCAGTTTTAGGCGTGCCTGTGCTTGATGTGCCAGTAGCCGGCGTTCCATTGGCGGCCACTCCGGTCGTCGGAGTCTTGGCTGCGACACTCCCCGGAGTTGCGGAAGATCCGGACGAGGCGCTCTTCTCTGTATTTTCCGGCTTCGAGGGCACGCTCGGCAGGCGCGCGGCCAGAATATCGATGGCGCGGGCGCCACCTACCTGCTCCGGCTGAGCCTGTCTTTCATCGATCTTCGTTACCACCAGCACCTCTTCGAGTCGGCTAAGATCGGCTGCGGGGCGCACATGAATATTGAGAAACAAATCACTGCCCGGCGTAATCTTCGCAACCTTACCGATGGGCAAACCTTTGGGAAAAATGCTGTCGCCGCCACTCGTAAGCACCATTTCTCCTGGGGGCACGGTTTCGTCGCTCATCACTCGTCCGAGGACGAGCTCGCCGGCCGGCGTTCCATTCAGAATGCCTTGCAGGCGCGTCTGGTCGAGGATGGCGCCTACTCCGCTGCTCTGATCGTTGATCAGCAGCACCTCTGAAGTGGAGCGGTAGACGTGCAGCACCTTGCCCACGATGCCATCGGCGGTGATAACAGCCATGTCTGGCTTGAGGCCGTCGCGGCTGCCTTTATCTATGAAGACGGAACGCGACAGTTCGCTACCGCTTCCTCCAATAACCTGCGCCGCCATGGTCTGGGAGATGAACTGCTCTTTAAAACCAAGGAGGGCCTGCAGACGCCGCGCCTGGTCGGCGTCCTGGCTGATACGGACTCGCTCCAGGCTCATGCGTTCAATCTGGGCTTTCAGGGCGCGGTTTTCAGCGCGCACTCCGCGCAAATAGAAGTAGTTGTGCCAGACGTCGCCGGTGGAGGTTTGCGCCCAGACCAGCGCTCTTTCGAGAGGTGTGACCGCTCCGATCGCCCAGATGCGGATCAGGCGCGTTGGTTCGCTCGGAGTCGTTCGTTTTACCTGCACGGCCAAGCCGACTACTTGGGCGAATAGTACGCCCACCAGCACGATCAGATTGCGGTAGCGTCCGAGGACGGATTCCATAACAGCAGTTCTCAGTTCTCAGTTGTCAGTTCTCAGTGAACCCGTCAAGCTGAGATTAGTGTCTCGTCGGAGACCTACTCGATCGAAATCTTACGGAGCAGTTTGAAGTCCGAGAGCATTTTGCCGGTGCCGAGCACTACGCTGCATAGCGGATCGTCGGCGATGGAGACGGGCAATCCCGTTTCTTCGCGGATACGCTTGTCGAGGTTCTTGATGAGCGCGCCGCCGCCGGTCAGGACAATGCCGCGGTCGCTGATATCGGCGGAGAGTTCTGGTGGCGTGCGTTCGAGCGCGACGCGGATCGCATTCATGATGGTCGAAACACATTCACTCAAAGATTCGCGAATTTCGCTGTCATCGACGGTGATGGTTTTGGGCACGCCTTCGATCAGGTTGCGGCCCTTGATCTCCATAGTCAACGGCTTGTCGAGCGGATAGGCGGAGCCGATCTCCATCTTGATCTGTTCGGCGGTGCGCTCGCCGACCAGCAGGTTGTATTTTCGCTTGAGGTAATTCATGATCGCCTCATCCATTTGATTGCCAGCCATGCGCACGGAACGGGAATAAACGATGCCGCTGAGAGATATGACCGCGATGTCGGTGGTGCCGCCGCCGATGTCGACGACCATGTTGCCGCTCGGTTCGGTGATTGGCAGTCCCGCGCCGATGGCCGCGACCATGGCTTGCTCGACGAGGTGCACTTCACTCGCCTTCGCACGATAGGCGGAATCCATGACCGCGCGCTTTTCCACTTGCGTAATTTCCGAGGGCACGCCAATCACGATCCGCGGATGCACCAGCATCTTGCGGTTGTGCGCCTTTTGGATGAAGTAGTTCAACATCTTTTCCGTGACCTTGAAGTCGGCGATGACGCCATCTTTCATCGGCTTGATAGCCACGATGTTGCCGGGCGTGCGGCCGAGCATCTCTTTGGCTTCTTTGCCCACCGCCTCCACTTCGCCGGTGTTCTTGTTGATGGCCACGATGGACGGCTCATTGACGACGATGCCTTTGCCGCGCGCATACACCAGTGTGTTGGCCGTCCCCAGATCGATGGCGAGGTCGCTCGAAAACATGCTGAAGAGCGAACGCAGATTGTGGGAACGCGATGAGCCGTTACTGAACCCGTTGTTGGACATGTTAAAACTTCTCTCTTCCGGGAATTCGTCTCGCCCCTGGAACCTGGGACTTCGCCGGTCTCCGCGTGAGTCGTTCTCCCCTTGTTATCTATTCTACTTTTCTTTCATTCTACTTCGATGTGTAGGAAAACCAGTTTGTAAATAGAACACCTGACATGTCCAAACTATTTCCGCAGCACAGCTTTATAAAAAAATCCGGCTTTGAAAAACCCGCGCCCTTACTGAATCACCACTTTTTCCTGGTGCGTATTCACCCCGCCCTGTGCATTTTGCGCCGTGACCGTGACCAGGTTTTCGCCATTCGGCAAAGGCGGCGTGAAATAGTGGAAAGTGCCGTCGTCGCTGATCATCGGCACCTCTTTGCCATTGACCATGACCCGCGCTCCTGCCTCAGTTTTACCGGTCACTTCAATCACGTGTCCGTGCTGCACCAGGGGATCGATATCAAGCGCCAATTCTATTTTTTCTTTGGCCTTGACGATGATGGTAAAGCGGTTCTTCTCGCTCTCCACCGATTCCTTCCCGCTGGCATCATAGGATTGGATTGACCAATAGTAAGCGCCCACCGGTAATCCGGTCACGACCACACTCGGTGATTCCACTTTACGGTCGAGCAGCACCGATGAAAAGTATGGATTGTGCGAGATGCGCAGCCGGTAGCCGGCAGCGTTCCCCATCGGCGTCCACGCAAACTCGACCTCTTTCGCTTTCTCGCCGGCATTCATAAATACGGGCATCATGTTTCCCGGCGTGATCGGCGTGGGCGGACCAATTTCCGTGGCCCGCTGCATGGTCTTCGAATCGTTCTGAAAGCTTACCTTCTCCCAGTTCGACAGGCGCACCACTTCTCCATTGCGTTCGATCTCGCCGCTGCCCTTCTTGACCAGAATTTCGTGACTGTCTTCTCTCGGATTATTGTGTACCATGGCCGACGAATCGGGAGCCAGTGACGCTTTCGCTCCCGCCACGATCACCTGCGACTTCGAACCCTGAACATAAGTCGCCGTCGTCAGATCGACGGTGCCGGTTGTCACCGCCACCGACACGTTGGTCTGTTGTTGATCGTTGGCCGAGTTTTCTTCGATGACGATCAGCGAATCCTGCTTCACCGTGTAGTTGGTGCCGTCGTTGAAAACAATTTTCGCCATACCTTCGGCGCCCGTTTGCACCACGTCGCCTTTTTCGAGCGGCACGTTGTAGTCGGCATTGATCCAGCTATTGCCGCTGCCTTTTCTTACGCGGATCGTGCCATCGAGAGCGGTGAAGTGCGCCTGCTGTGCGACTGCCGCCGACGGCCCCTTGAGCGGAGGAGCGAGCCCCGCAACTTTCTCCAGCAGGCCAGTGGAAAAATGCCCGGCCGCCTTCACCGATGCGTCGGTAAATTTTGGAAATGCTTCGTGCATGACCGCGCCAAAAATCAGCGCTATCCCCAGCAGCGCCATGATCACGCTGCGGTACGTTACCGTTTTCCAGGCAACGTAAAGTTGCGGCTTAATTTTAGTTGCCACGAGCCGGTGCCAACCTCATAACAAAATTTTTAAAGTCGGGATATCTCTAACGCTGTGACCATCATATCCCCGCTGGGATGGGTATTAAGCGTGGGTCATAGCGGGAAATGGTTACGAAAGTGACTAATGGGCGCGCAGAGGGGACGACCTGGAGGAAGGGCGGTTCCCATGCCCTGTCTGCTGGGCAGAGAACCGAATCCTCCGATGAATTGAAACATCTGATGGGAAGGCAGCATTTAAGGCCGTGATCGCGCGAGGCAAGCCTGGGCCGCCTTGCTCCTCTTATACGTGGTTGTTAGCATGAAGTGTTCGGCAAGTTCTGCACTATTCCCAGGAGGCTCTTATGGCGACCGACACCCTGACTAAGCCGGTGATCGATGGCAGCATCCCAAAGACCAAGGTTTTCAAGAATTTTATTGACGGTGAATGGGTTGAATCCGCCTGCGGACAGACCTTCGAAGACCGGAATCCCGCCGACACGCGCGAAGTGGTCGCCACCTTCCAACGCTCGAATAAGGAAGATGTGGACGCCGCGGTGGATGCGGCCAAGGCCGCCTTTGCCAAATGGCGTTTGGTGCCTGCTCCGCGCCGCGCCGAGATGGTGTTTCGGGCCGCGGAGATTCTGATTGACCGCAAAGAAGACCACGCCCGCGACATGACGCGCGAAATGGGCAAGGTGCTGGCGGAGACGCGCGGCGATGTGCAGGAGGCAATCGACGCCGCTTACTACAACGCCGGCGAAGGGCGCCGCCTGTTTGGGCCGACGGTGCCGTCCGAGCTGCCTAACAAGTTTGCCATGGCCGTTCGCCAGCCGATCGGCGTTTGCGGCATGATCACGCCGTGGAATTTCCCTATGGCCATCTCATCGTGGAAGCTGCTGCCAGCGGTCGTCTGCGGCAATACGTGCGTGATCAAGCCGGCGCAGGATACTCCGCTGTCGACCTTTAATCTGGTGCGGGCGCTGACCGACGCCGGCATTCCGAAGGGCGTGATCAATGTTGTGACCGGCTATGGTCCCGAGGCGGGCACGCCGCTGCTCGAACACACAGCGGTGCGCGCAATCTCATTCACGGGATCTTCCGCGGTCGGCAAGATAATTGGCACTACTTCAGCCAAGACTTTCAAGCACTGCTCGCTCGAACTCGGCGGCAAGAATCCGATGATCGTGCTCGACGATGCCAACCTAGAACTGGCCATCGAAGGCGGGCTCTGGGGCGCCTTCGGCACGACCGGCCAGCGTTGCACCGCGACCAGCCGCATCATCGTGCAGAAGGGCGTCTACCGCAAGTTCATCGATCAGTTTGTTGCCCGCGCGAAAAAGATCAAAGTTGGCAATGGTCTCGATGAGACGGTCGAGATGGGCCCAGCAGTCAACGAGAACCAGCTTAAGACCGACCTGAAGTACATCGAGATAGGCAAAGACGAAGGCGCCAAGATGGTGACCGGCGGCAACCGTCTGGACAAAGGCGATTATCAGCACGGCTGGTTCCTCGAGCCTACGGTTTTTATCGACGTCGATCCGAAGATGCGCATCGCCCAGGAAGAAATTTTCGGGCCGGTGGTTTCGATTATTCCCTGCGACGATCTTGAAGACGCAATCGCGATCGCCAACGGGATCGAGTATGGGCTGTCGTCGTCTCTCTACACGAAGGATGTGAACAAGGCGTTTTCGGCGGTGCGCGATCTTGAGGCCGGCATCACCTACATCAACGCTCCGACGATTGGCGCCGAAGTTCATTTGCCTTTTGGTGGCACGAAGGCGACCGGCAACGGCCATCGCGAAGGCGGTATTGGTGCGATTGATTTCTACACCGAATGGAAGTCGGTCTACGTGGATTACTCCGACAAGCTGCAGAAGGCACAGATCGACAGAGCAGAGTAAAAGCCATCTAGCGCCGAGACGTTGAGTGCGCCGAGGTTTGATAAGGATTATTTTCGGCGTCTCAATAGTGACCCTTTGGACGCCTCTAAGCGTCATCTTGCCTCTCGACTGCTTCGCCCCTAACGTAGCTGTTTAGGGCTGAATGTTTTGTTCGCCCCATTGGCGGGTGTAGATTGTCCCATGAGTTTCGCGACGGCTCCCTGATCGCCAACTTGATCAACAGGAAGAGCAATCGGTGGTTCCGATCGTCGCTGACACTAACGCTGACATCGCTGCTGTGCCTGTTGGCATTCGAATCGCTCCCCGCGCTGCGAGCGCAGTCTGAGGATCATCCCAATCGCAAGATTCTTCAAGCACACAAGCCCGAATATCCCACAATTCTCAAATCGTTGGGCATCGGCGGGATCGTCCGTTTGAATGTAAGAGTTCTGGCGAATGGAACCGTCGCTCAAGTTACGGTCGTCGGCGGCAATCCCGTCCTCGCCGAAAGCGGGGTGAAAGCCGTGATGACGTGGAAATTCGCTCCGGCGGCGGCAGTGAGCAATGAGGACGTTATCCTCGATTTCAAGGGCCACTGATTTAACCGCCGCGGAACTAGAAGGTCATAAAGGTAGCTTTTCTCTGCGTGCTCGGCGTCTCTGCGGTTAGAATTCCCTCATGCCTGTGACGCACCTTCGCGAGATTTCGCCAGCCGCCCGTCTGGAAAATGTTCGCTACGCGATCCGCGACCTCGCCTGCATAGCCGATGAGGTTGCGCGGCAGGGACACAAAATTCTTCCTCTCAATATTGGCGATCCGCTCAACTTCGATTTTCAGACGCCGGCGCACCTGATCGAGGCCGTCTATCGCGCCATGCGTGACGGCAAGAATGGATATTCAAGTTCGTCAGGCATTCCGTCGGCGCTCGATGCGATTCGCGGCGAGGCGGGCCGCAAGGGAATTTCGAACATTCAGGATGTGTTTGTCACCTCGGGCGTGAGCGAGACGGTCGACATTTGTCTGACCGCGCTGCTGAATCCAGGCGACAACCTGCTGACTCCGTGCCCCGACTATCCGCTCTACTCAGCCGTTCTGGCGAAACTTGAGATTAGGCTGAACACTTATTACCTCAACGAAGAAGACGGCTGGCAGCCCGATCTCGACGACATAAGAAAAAAAATCACGCCGCGGACGCGCGGAATCGTATTGATCAATCCCAATAATCCGACGGGGTCGGTCTGCACGCGCAAGACGCTGGAGGATATCGCCGAACTCGCGCGCCGCCACAACCTGATCATTTTTGCGGACGAGATTTATGACAAGCTCATCATCGATTCGCAAAACGATTCGGAAAACCAGGACGACGACCCGCACGTCGCCATGGCCGCAGTCGCGCCCGATGTGCCGGTTATCACCTTTGGCGGATTGTCGAAGAACTACCTTGCCCCCGGATGGCGCATCGGATGGGGCATTGCCAGCGGTGAGGCTGCCGTTATCGGGCCATATCTCGAAGGTGTAAATAAGCTACTGCGGGCGCGACTCTGCGCCAATCATCCCGAACAGTACGCAATCAAGGCTGCGCTCGAAGGCCCGCAGGATCACCTCGTCGAAGTGAAGCGCAAGCTGCGCAGCCGCCGTGACCTGACCATGAAGTGGTGCGCGGAGACTGCGCGTGTGAGTTGTGTGGCGCCGCGTGGAGCTTTCTACGCTTACCCCAGCATCGATATTCCCGAGGGCGATGATGTTTTTGTCACCGAAGTGATTCGCCAGAAGCACGTCACCCTCGTGCATGGCTCCGGTTTTGGCCAGCGTCCGGGGACCAAACACTTCCGCATCGTTTTTCTTCCCGATGAAAAGACGTTAACTGCCGCCTACGCGGCGATTGGCGACTTCATGCGCGAGCGCTACGCATAGAACATATTCAAAGAGGCGGGTTCCGCCGCCAGAACTCGAGCCCAACAAGACCTATTCGAAAAAGAGCCGCTTCTCGGAATCGGTTCTTATTTCTCAGGGCTGTGTGCGCCAATCGCCGCCACTCGCGGAGAACTGACCGAATATCCTCAAGGTCCGGTGACGGCGACGTTGACGTTGAAGCCGCCGCCATTGTCGCCAACTGCAAAGTCATTGATGCCCAGGAAAAGTGTCCCGGCTTGACCTACCCAGAAGGTTTTGCCCGTGCCGATGAAGAAAAGTCCGTTGGGCATGATGCCAACATGCGTTATGGCCTTGGTGCCATCCAACGCTCTAAAGCCCTTTCTTTGGACCGTTGATTGTGGAACGAAAACGCCAATGAGGGCATCAAGATTCTTTACCGCCGTGACCACTACGCCGGTGGCTTCTTGAAGAGGCATCTGTGCGCCGTCCATCGTCCATGTCGTGCCGTTTGGTCCAACGTTTGAGTCGCCGCAGCAGTCGCTGACCGTGCCGCTAACATAGGCGACGGTAATCCAGCCTGGTCCGCTAACCGTGATAGCGGGGACGAACGGTACAGGGATGTCCGCCGGGTTGCCGAAAAAACCGGAGGCGTTTCCCGGCACAAAGACTTGCGCCTGCGCAGCTGCGGTCGTGGCTGCCGCGAGCAGAACGAATATTGTGAACAACGTAAACATCGCAGCTTTCATATTTCCTCCTCACCACCAGTTGTGGTTCGTCTGATGCTTCTGTTTTGGTTCCTCCAGGGCCGCACAACTTATCGGGTTTGCGGGATTCGGCTAGGGAAACGGACGTTCCCGAGTTGTTTTGATTTGTGTCCTGCGGGGCCCGGCTTACGAGCGGGGAAGGACTATGAATTTCAGGTTTAAGTTACTCGCCTTGACTCCGCCTGTCAGTGGCAATCATCACGATTGCGTGTGATGGGGAAGGGCTCCCGGTAGATTCCCGCAGTCAGTGCCGGCGGCTGTCCGAAAAACGCTTCGAGCACGGAACCGACGCTTGAAAATGACTTTTGCCTCGCCGATGTAATGCCGTTGAACTTTCGTAACTCCACATCGGGACGCTCTCTTCCTATACTTGTTGCAGTACCCGTTAGAAATCTACCCATGCGTCGAACGATTCTGAGCTCAATTTTCATGCTGTCAATTCTCGCGCTGGCGGGCACTCTCGCATGGGCGCAGAGTTCTTCGCCCGAGGCTCTTTATGATCGTGGTGTCGACGCCATTACCGGAGTTGGGCCTTCCCAAAACGACCCTGCCGGCGTCGACTATTTTCGACAATCCGCCGACTTGGGCTTCGGGCCGGCCCAGATCGCGCTGGCTTACTATTACGAGACTGGAACCGTCGTGGCAGTCGACCAGGCGCAGGCTGTCGATCTGTATCGCAAGGCGGCGCAACAAGGTGATCCGCTGGCGGGTTGGCTCGCGGGGCGACACTACTACCTGGGCAACGGAGTGCCACGCGATCTTGATGCGGCGCGAAAGTGGTTCAAGATAGCCGCCGATCAGAACAGCGCTTACGGCGCTTATTATCTGGGTCGTGTGATGGCCGATAAGGATTACGCGAAGGCTGATAATGCCAAGGCTGCGGCACTATATAAAATCGCCGCCGATCAGGGCTTGCCGCAGGCGCAATATTTCTATGCGAAATCGCTGAAGGACGGCAGCGGAATTGCGAAGGATCCTTTCACCGCATACATCTGGTATTCCGTTGCGTCCGATGCCGGTTACGCCGCCGCGGATGCCGATCTCGGCGAACTCAACAACAACGGCTCGCTCACTGTCGATCAGATTTCGGCCGCGAGAGCGAAGGCCCGCGATATGGAGCAAGTTGTGATCCGCGCCGTTACTGCCCGCGGATGTTCCGGTTGGGATGGAGAGTTTGACGAGTTTCCCACGCCGCCGCCGCCGAAGCTGCAGCGCTTTTGCCACTAGCCGATCGCCGAAAAGTTCGAGCGGAACACTACACCATTTCCGTCCCCCACAAATCGTGTAGATGGACGATTCCCATTAAGCGCATTTCGCCATTGTTCTTGCCATCCTCGTCGCCATCGACGACCACCAGCGAAGTGATCTTCATCTCTTCCATGCGCGCCAGAGCGCTGGCTGCGAACTCCTGCGCGCGGATCGTTTTTGGATTTCGCGTCATGCAATCTCCCGCGGTGAGGTCAAGCGCGTCTTTGCCGCGCTGCTCGAGCAGACGCCGCAGGTCGCCGTCGCTGATCACTCCGAGCAGGCGGTTGCCCTCAACGACGGTCGTCATTCCAAGCTTCTTGCGCGACATTTCGTAGATCACATCCTGCATCTTCGTTTGTGCCGTGACTCGTGGAACCGCATCTCCCGAGTGCATCAGGGATTCGACGCGCGCCAGTCGTTTGCCCAGCTTTCCTCCGGGATGCAGATTGGCGAAGTCTTCCTCTCTGAAGCCGCGTTTTTCGGAAAGCGCCACCGCGAGCGCATCGCCGAGAGCCAGCATGGTCGTAGTGGAAGCGGTGGGAGCGAGTCCGAGCGAACACGCTTCCTGCGAAATCGAACAGTCCAGAGCAATGTCGGAAGCGGAGGTGAGGGTCGAAGCTCGTGTAGAGCGGGCGCACTCGCCCGCTGCATCTGCTTTGAATTCGTCGCATGTCATGCTGATCAGCGGAACCTGAAGCCGCTTGATGGTCGCAAGCAACTGCAAAATTTCTTCCGTCTCGCCACTGGCGGAAAGCGCCAACACAAGATCGCCGCGCACGATCATACCGAGATCGCCGTGCAGGGCTTCCACCGGATGCAAGTAGAGCGCGGGCGATCCAGTCGAACTTAATGTTGCCGCAACCTTGCGTGCGATCAGGCCGCTCTTACCCATGCCGGTGACGACCACGCGGCCCGTGCATCCGAACATCAGTTCTACAGCGCGGTTGAAATCGGCGGCCATAGGGCCCGCGAGCCGGTCAGCCAACGCACGCAATGCTTCGGCCTCAATGCGCACCACATTTTCGCCGACATGTTTCATGAAGGGGAAATGGTAGCAGAGAAGCGAGCGAGGCAGCGGGTGATCGGATCATCCGGCCATCGGTGGTTGCCGCTGATGAGTATCACTTGAGGACTTTGCGCTGGATCTATTTGCGCAAATCTATTTGTTTTCGGAATCGCGCTTAATCATCGCTGACTTCTTCGCATCCAGAGAGCTCCTTGCCGCGCGCACGTGGTCTTTGATGGCGAAACGGAGATGCCGGGCCAGTGTTCTGAGCTCTGCCTCGACTGCGGGAGTGAGAGTGCCGGAACAAAGCTGACGAATCCTCGCACGCAGCTCTTCAATGCGAGCGTCGGTCGAGGAGGGCATGTGCGATTGTAGGTTGAGCCGCGTCTCTGTTCGATACTGCAGATACCGTAGTGCGAAAAAAGGTGGCTCCGTTTATCAAACTTCATGTTTCGCGGCCAGCTCGATTTGGTTTGATTCGCGTGAGTCGTGAAATATTTTCGTACTGTCTTCTCCACGGGGTGACTAAAGCCCAGGCAGCAACTCTTTTGGCATCAGCGGCTTCGATTGCCGCTTCTTCCACAGGCGTGGCATTCGGATTTGGCCACGTTCGTGCCTTGATCGTGACATGACTATCGACGAAAAAGACTGGAGACAGCTTTGCGCCCTGGCAGCCGTTGAGTCCGATCCGCGCCGATTGTTGGAGATTATCGATCGACTCATCGAAGTGCTCGATGAGCGCAGGGACGAGATTCGCAGAACTGGGCAGCGATTTGAACCCGACTCTGGTTCTGGTACTTCCGGCGAATAGTGCGCTTCCGCACTTGCTTTCATTAATCTCGGGCGCGACGGCTTCCCTCGCCGGTAGGGGAGTCGGCGCCATCTTACAGCCGTCGTCCCACGCGATGTCTCTCGGTCATTCATTTGTGGCGGATATCTCCGCGCGCCGATAGTCCCTAGTTCCCCGATCTAGGAATCAGATTCGAGCAAATCGCTCTCGCAACGCCGCAAGTGGACCAACCGGGTGTACAATTGCTGCCGTTTTCAAAGGTCAATTGTTTTGAAGACCACAAAGAAATTCCGGTTTTTTCTGGTCCGCTAAGGGCGAGCAAAAACCAAACCTAAAGGGGGGAACATGCGACGAATTATGAGCTGTTGTTCTTGCGCTCTGCTGGCATTGTTGCTTTGCCTGATGGCGCCCGCGTTGGCTGGAGGCCAGCAGGTTGGCGGCAATCTTCTACCCGACGGTTTTTACATTACTCCCACCGCCGCGCCCGGCTCCATCTTTCAGGGCCTGCCTACCGGGTTGCGCCCGGACGGTTCGGCCGACGCCGATGGAGCAGTGACCACCGCGCTTAGTCCCGATGGCACTGCTTTACTGATCCTAACTACAGGCTACAACACAGGCTTCTACACGCAAGGGCCCGATGGCACTGCGATTTTATGGGCTGCGCTCTGGCCGCTGACGGGCCTGCCGTCGAGCACACTGACTCCGAACGCGGAGTGGGTTTTCGTTTATGACGTGCGCGGCACCCAGCCGGTGCAGAAACAAATGATTAACATTCCGAACACTTACGACGGCTTGATCTGGGATCCGTCGGGCCACACCTTCTATGTCGCTGGAGGCATCGACGACCGCGTCGAAGTTTATTCAACGAGCCCAACCGGAGCTAGCGCCGACGGCAGCTACGCGCCGAATGCTCCATTCGTGCTGTTGAATCACAATCAGCCGGCCAATGTTCCGGTACAACAATATCCGACTGGTGGCTTGTTTAGCACCACGCCAATCAACAACAACCCGATTGCGCAGTATATGTACATGCCTTTCAGCGCGCTCGCCGCCGGCTTGGCGATCAGTAAGGATGGTTCGACGATCTACGTGGCGAACTACCAGAATGATTCGCTGTCGACGATCAGCACATCGACGCGTCTCGTCACCAACGAAACTGTCTTCTTTGCGCCGGGTCAGTCCACGGCCGTCGGCGAAATGCCTTACTGGCCGGTGGTGGTTTCGAATGCCCAGGGCGCGCCGGTGAAGACGTATGTCAGCAGCGAACGTGACGGCCAGGTGCTCGACGTCAGTGCGTCGGGATCGGTCAATGTGATCAAAGTTGGTGGCGAACCGAATCGCATGATTCTTTCCGCCGACCAGAACTGGCTTTTTGTCGCTAACGGAGATCTCGATGAGATCGAAGTGATCAGTACTACCAATGATAAAGTTGCCGGACGAATCTCGGTAGCGCGTCCTGGCTATAAATACAAAGGCTCCAGCCCGAACTCACTGGCGCTCAGCCCGGACGGCACCATGCTCTACGCCACGCTGGGTGGGGAGAACGCCGTCGCGGTCATTAATGTTGCTACGGGCACAGTGCTCGGACGCATCCCCACCGGCTGGTATCCGAGTTCGGTGTCGGTCAGTGCCGACGGCACGCGGCTATTCGTCGTCAACATGAAATCGAACGCTGGCCCCAACCTCGAATACCGGTCCGATTGCCCGGGCATGGGCATCCCGCCGCAGTATTCGCAGTTGCTTTGTCCGCCTCCGAATCCCACCTCGCGCAACGAATATATTCTTGCGTTATTGAAGGCGGGATTATCAACGATTCCCGTGCCCGACGCCGACACGCTCAGCTACTTGTCGCAGATTGTGGATGCCAACAACGGATTCAACAACCCGAAGCATGATCCGATGATGGCGTTTCTACACGATCACATTAAACACGTGATCTATATCCAGAAAGAAAACCGCACCTACGATCAGATACTCGGTGATCTGCCGCAGGGCAATGGCGATCCTACCCGGGTGCAGTTTCCGCAGCCGATCTCGCCGAATGAGCACTTACTCGCAACCCAGTTCGCGCTGCTCGACAATTATTACGACGCCGGCGATGTTAGCGGCGACGGCTGGAATTGGGACACCCAGGGCCATGCCAACGATGCCACGACTAAGAATGTCTTAGTCGGCTATGGCAACGCTAACTACAACATCCCCTTTGACTGGAATGGCAATCCGCGCAACATCGGCGTTGCCCTGCCAGATACGACGACCGGAACGCCGAGCCCGAGCACGGTGCGCATCACTACCTTGTTTGATCCAACCGGTGGTTCATCGATCGAGCCGGGAACGAAGGACATCACCGCAGACGAAGGCGCGGATGACCTCGATTCCGATGCGCTCGGCGGCTACATCTGGGACAGCGTGCTGCGCGCCGGCAAAACGGTTCGCCACTACGGACTTTATGCCGACGAGAATTACTATGTCGACCCGTACGCGGGCGCTCCATTCTACATTCCCATCGTTCGCGACGCCTTCGCGCAGAAGGTGGTGCAGGCGGTGCCGGTCAAGAAGTCTCTTCTCGATCACACCGACCTTTACTATCGCGGATGGGATCTGAACACTCCCGATCAATACCGCTTTGAAGAGTGGAATCGTGAGTTCAACGAGTATGTGAAGAAGGGCGACCTGCCCGACTTCGAGATGGTCGACTTTATGGAAGATCATTTCGGCAACTTCTCGTCGAACGCAGCCAATCTGGAAAACCCGCTGGCGCAGATGGCGAGCAACGACTATGCCGTGGGCCGTCTGGTCGAAGCCGTAACGAATTCTCCGTACTGGAAGGATACGGCGATCTTCGTGGTCGAGGACGACGCGCAGGACGGTCCCGATCACGTCGATGCCCACCGCTCAACGGCGTTCATTATTTCTCCGTACACCAAGAGCGGCACCGTGATCCACACCATGTATAACTCCACGAATGTGCTGCGCACCATTGAGGACATTCTTGGAGTCAACCATCTGGGCCTCAATGACGCGAACGCGTTGCCTATGTCTGACGTGTTCATCCATGAGCCTAACCTGCAGCCCTACACGGCGCCGATTCCGGGCATCCTGTGTGAGCCGCCTGTGAATCCTGATCTGGTGCCGGAATGCAACAATCCCGGAACCCGCCCGAAAACGGTGGCGATCAAATCGCTGCACGACGGCAAGTGGTGGGCGCAAGCGACCAAAGGATTCAACTTCAGTCACCCGGATATGGTCGATGCCGACCTGTTCAATCGCATCCTGTGGAAGGGAATCATGGGAGACGATAAACCGTATCCTGGAGCGGGAGTCAAACTGAGCGTTCAGCAGTCAAAGGACACAACGACCGTGCCCGATCGCGACTGAGCGGCAGTGAAATCGGTACGGAGGCGCAGCTAATTGGCTGCGCCTTTTTTCTTTTGCTGAGCGCCAAAAGGAGCCTCCGCTATCCGAAGCTGAAGTTTGCTCTGATAAACTTCACAGTTTCCTCTAGTCGAAATTTCCAGCGAGGCAATCATGGCCATTCATTCGATAGGCGTAATCGGAGCAGGCACGATGGGCAATGGCATTGCCCACGTGTTTGCGCGCAGCGGCTTTGAGGTTGTGCTCTGCGATGTGGAGCAACGTTTCTTGGATCGCGGCCTCCAGACGATTGCGAAGAATCTTGATCGCGAAGTGGCGAAGAACAAAATCACGGATGCCGACAAGTCCGCGACAGTGGGACGAATTACGGCAGTCTTGGACCGGGCGAAACTCGCCGATTGCCATCTGGTGATCGAGGCCGCAACCGAGAAATTTGCCATCAAGGCAGAGATTTTCCGCGATCTCGATCGTATTATGAAGCCCGACGTGATCCTCGCAACCAACACCTCTTCGATTTCGATTACGAAAATTGGAGCGCTCACCGGGCGCGCCGACAAAGTCATCGGCATGCACTTCTTTAACCCCGTGCCGGTAATGAAACTGGTGGAAGTGATTCGCGGCCTTGCAACGTCGCAGGGCACGTTTGAGGCGGTGCGCGACCTGGCGATGAAGCTGGAAAAGACGCCGGTCGAGGTCAACGACGCTCCGGGGTTTGTTTCGAACCGCGTTTTGATGCCGCTGCTGAACGAGGCGATGTATACGGTGATGGAGGGCGTTGCCACTCCGCAGGCAGTCGACGAAGTGTTTAACCTGGGGATGGCGCATCCCATGGGGCCGCTGACGCTCGCGGATTTTATAGGTCTCGACGTATGCCTCGACATCATGCGCGTGTTGCAGGATGGCCTGGGAGACCCAAAGTATCGTCCGTGTCCGCTGCTGATCAAAATGGTGGATGCAGGCTGGCTGGGGCGCAAGAGCGGGCGCGGCTTCTACACTTACTCATGAGAGATGCTGCGAGCTTCGAGCTGCGAGCTACGGGCAAACGCCTTGCTCAAAACTCCCAGCCCTAGGATTCAAGCTCGCGGCTCGCAGCTAAGCAATATAGAATCGGCTAGCTCGGGACAATAGATATGGCATCTGATCTGAACGCACTTCTCCCCAACACAAAGTCGCGCGCCGACGGTTTTTGCTATTTCCTGGCGGTGGCGTCCGGGGTTGGGGCAGGATGGCTCGATATTACAGTCGGCGACTTATTGCTGACGGCTATGGTGGTGCTCGCGGCGAATATGCTTCTCGGATTTCTGAGCCCGCGCCAGCCCTGGCGTTGGGTGCTACTCGTCGGAGTGTTTGTTCCGGTCGTCGAATGGCTGGCCTACTTTTTTCTTTCCGAGAAGCCGGAGCGGGCGCAGATCTACGAATCTTTTCTGGCGTTCGTTCCGGGCATTGCCGGCGCTTACGGAGCAGCCGTGGGCCGCGGGGTGGTGGATAACTTGTTTCCGAAGAAGTAAGTCGCAAGGCTAGTCATGAGTAAGTGCCGAATGTTCTCAGGAGTTGCGTTTCCGCGCCAGTCCCACCAAAGGTACCAGTAATTGAAAAAGTGCTGGGGTTTCCACAGCCTGTGGGGGTAAGCTTACGCTTATATGGCAGTATCGGTCTCGGTCTTAGCGAGCGGCAGCCGTGGGAACTGCGCGCTGGTGGCGACGAGTACAACGCGAATTCTGGTGGATGCTGGCCTCTCCGGCCGCGAAACTTTCAAGCGCTTGCGCGCGCTCGCCGATCGTGACGCTGATCGTGATCGTGAGTGCGCTCAAGAAATTTCCGCCATCCTGATTACGCATGAGCACTCCGATCACGTGGCGGGCTTGCAGCGGCTGGCGGCGAAGCTCAACGTCCCCGTCTATTTGACCGCGCCCACGCATCATGCTTGGAGCCGCGCGATGCGGGATGAACAAGGGGTGATTCCGGAGCTGCCAAAGTCAGAGCATTTCTGTGCTGGGCGCGGTTTTCGGGTCGGCGACATAGAGGTCATGCCTTTCACCATTCCCCACGACGCGGCCGATCCCGTCGGTTTCACCTTCCGCGCGGAAGGCGTCAAGATCGGCTTTGCTACTGACCTGGGCTACATGCCGGTGAGCGTACGGAACCATTTGCGCGGCTGCAGCGTACTAGTCATGGAGTCGAATCATGATGTGGAGATGCTGCGCTCCGGTCCGTATCCGTGGTCGGTGAAGCAGCGCGTCCTGAGCCGCGTCGGCCATCTGTCGAATGAGGCGCTCGCGGAATTCTTCTCCAACGACTATGATGGAGGAGCCGAGTACGTAGTTTTGGCGCATCTGTCTGAACAAAATAACCATCCCGAAATCGCGCGAGCCGCGGCGGAAAAGGCGCTTGGCGGCCGTCCGGGGCTGTGGCACAACCGTGTGCTGCTGGCAACCCAGACTGAAGTTCTCGAATCCATCCGGTTATAGGCGCTTGCTCCGGTCTAGCTCTTTATGAATGACTGCGTGGAACCGATCGTAGGGAAAATCCTTGCTGGATGGCGCTACGATATTTCCGGCCTGGCTACGGAAATGCGCGGTGACTACGATCTGCATTTCGCCGGTTGCGAGCACTGCCGTAGCCGCCAGAAACTGAACCGCATCATCGATATTTCCCTGATCGTGCTGGCTTCGGCATCGGCCGCCGTGTTTTTGCTGGCGTTTGCCGTGATCCGTTACTTTGGGCCGCGCCACGCTTTCTGGCTCGAGGTGGGAGCGCTCGGCGGCTTCGCCCTCTCCGCGTTGATCTGGCTGATTGTGGCTGTCGCTACTCCCGCGCCCACCGTGATGGTGGATGTGGCGAAGCTCGGTGCGCGCCATGTGCATGACCGGCTACCCGCCGAGATCCGCGAGCGCCTCCCGGAGGAAATACGGGTGAAGCTTACGGGCTCGTGACGGCAGGGCTAAAATTGAGTTGCTTTAATTTCGAGTTATAAGGTTATGAAGTTGTCGCTCAAAATTCTGCGCCTGATGCTCATCCCGGCGGTCGTGATGACAATGTTTACGACGGGCGACTGGATGAACGCCCATTACGCGTCGGTCCCGCCAATCTCTCTCAGCGACCGCATGCCACCCTGCCATGCCCACGGCGCCGCGAGTCTTCCTGTTTCTCCAGTACATTCATCAACGCCTCGTTTGCCTGCTAGTTATCTGTGCTGCCTCACTGATCATGCGGTTGCGGTAGTGCATGCTTCCGATTGTTCGCGGCCTGCTGCGCAGTTCACTCGCATGCCTCAGCAAATCGAAGCTGCGTCAACAATATTGTTTTCGAGCGAGCACGGTCTTCGAATGATTGCTCTCTTCGACCCGCCCGGCGCGACTCCGCTTCGAATCTGATCTTCCTTCCTTAACGCTGCAGCAATCATTCAACAACAACCATTAGTGAATTTAATTTTTCACGTGCGATATCGCGCCTGAGGAGTTCGACGTGCGGGCATTTGTCTTCGATGTTCTCCTAATTACCGTTTTTCTGGTCAACCCGTGGGTGGTGTTCGTGGGCGCACAGCGCGTTGCCATGGCTCCGGAAATCAACGCAAACGACACGCAGAGCGAGCCAAGCGAAGCTCAGGCAGGAGAACCACCGACGGGCCAGCCGGATATGGATATGCCTGGAATGAAGATGCCGCCAGCAGACCAATCGCACTCCGAGCCCGACTGGATGCCGTCGCCCGAGAATGGCTCGGGGACGGAGTGGCAACCTGCGTCGACTTCGGCCCCTATGTGGATGAAGTCGGTCGAGAATTGGGAGGTGATGGCGCACGGCGTGGTCTTTGTGGATTACAACCAGCAAGGCGGACCTCGCGGCGAAGGCAAAGCCGAGTCGGTCAACTGGCTGATGCTGATGGAGGAGCACAGATTGGGCTCTGGCAATCTGCTGTTTCGCGAAATGTTCTCTGCCGAGTCGCTAACTTCGCCGCACCCGGGATTTCCCGAACTCTTTCAGACCGGCGAAACTTATCACGGCCAGCCACTGGTCGACCACCAGCATCCGCACAATGTCTTTGCCGAACTCTCGCTCGATTACACGCATCCCATCGGAAGCCTGCTCAAAGAAAAAGTTTCCTGGGAGTTTTATGGCGCTGCGGCGGGCGAGCCGGCGCTTGGACCGGTGACTTTCATGCATCGTGCGTCGGCATCGGAGTTGCCCATGGCGCCGCTGTCGCATCATCTGCAGGACTCTACCCATACCAGCTTTGGGGTGATCACCACTGGACTGATCATCGACCGCTTCAAGATCGAGGGGTCGGTATTCAATGGCCGCGAGCCGGATGAGAAGCGCTATACCATCCAGTTCGCCACGCTCGATTCCTGGTCGGCGCGGCTGAGCGTGGCCGCATCCAAGAGCTGGACAGCGGAATACAGCTACGGGCGACTGGAGCATCCCGAAGCCTTTGAACCGGGTAGCCAGCGCCGGCAGACGGCTGCGGTGGAATATGTGAGGCCGTTCGCCAAGGGCTCGTGGGCAACGTCCGCAGTATGGGGACGAGTCCACAACGTATTCGATAACCACAATCTGAACGGTTATTTGCTGGAGACCACAGCCAACTTCAAGCTGCGCAATTATGCTTTCTCGCGAATGGAGCTTGTGGATAAAGACGAACTATTTCCGGACAATCCCATGCTGCCGGCCTTCCGGATCGGAGCCTACACGTTCGGCGGCGCACACGACCTGATCCAGAGCTCTCTCTCGCGGTTGGCGCTGGGCGCGGACTTCACGCTTTACTCTAAGCCCTCAGTCTTGAACTCTGCCTACGGGAGAGATCCCGTGTCATTTCAGATTGTTCTGAGAGCTCGTCCCGCGGTTCGCCACGGCGGTGGTTAAGTTCAAAGGAATCGCGAAAGTATTGCCAAAAGAAATACCAGAGACGATACGGCATGACAGAGCTCTTGTTTAGGCGCAGAATCTATACCTATGGGCGCGGCGTTGACGCTGGTCCGACAGGCGCAGATCACTATGCTGGTCAGTATTGTGCTGTACGCCTTCGCCGGAGAAATGATCGCCCGCAAACCGGCGCACGACCCAGACAATGCCTTATTTCACGCGCTCTCTCTGGTTTCGATTACGCTGGTGGGCGCGAGCCTGGTGGTGCGGCGCACTCTGGTCTTACCGTCGGAAGCGTTGCTGCGAGATCGGTTTGACGATCGGGTTAGCGTCTCTCGCTGGCGAACCGGTTATTTATTTCTCTACGCCTTGTGTGAACTCCTGGGTATCTTCGGGCTTATTTTGCGGATGGCCGGCTTTACCCTCGCCAACGTATGGGGCTTCTATCTAGGCGGATTCCTGCTGCTCCTGCTGTATTCTCCTCGGGCTCCGCGCGCCGCAGTCAGATGATTCCATTTGACGGTTGCGCCCGGCTGCAGGCGCTTTTCGGCGTGTCCGCGTTAATTCCCATAGCGTTCGACATCGAACATACCAAACATGACCGCGACTGCAATACTTCCGGTGATCATGAACAAAGCCGACGGCGAGCGGATTCGCGAACTCTGTTCGCGCATCGAGGCAGAACACAACCCACAAAAGTTTCTTCTCCTGGTCGAGGAGCTGAACAAATTGTTAAGCTCGAAACATGTACCACATAAGAAGGACGACGATACTTAATTCCGGCGCGCGCCGATAGAAGACTACATAGATTCGCCGTCTATTTCTCCCTTGCCGTCTTTGGGAATTTCCGTAAAAAATGTAAGCGTCTCTACAGGTTCTGTGAACTTGATCGATGCGCGCCGCCGCATCGAATCTCGCATGAATGCACTGGACTTAAAGGGAAACCCAGCCGGCAAGCGCGCCCTAAGGCCCATCAAGCCTGCTCCGCTTCATCGCGGCGCCCGTTCCGATGCGGCGGGCAAAGCCGTAAGCAATCTCATTCTGCTGTCGCTCCCCGATGAGGAGTACAGCCAACTTCGGCCTTTTCTGGAGCCCGTCGAGCTGCCGCAATACGACATCCTGCATGCGCCGGGCGAGAAGATCGACTTTGCCTATTTTCTAAACGAGGGCATGACCTCGCTGGTGGCCCTGAGCCCCGATGGTAGGAGTGTTGAAGTCGGCATCGTGGGCAGGGAAGGAATGGTGGGGATGTCCCTCACGATGGGACTCCGCCGGATAGTCTTTCGTTCCATTGTTCAAATGGCGGGTAGCGGCTTGCGCATACGAGCGGAAATCTTTCAGGACATACTGCATCGTACGCCTACCCTACGCGCACAACTCAACCGCTTCGCCTTGCTTCATGGCATGCAGGTTGCACAAATTGCCGCCTGCAACCGTCTGCATGAGGTTGATCAGCGTCTGGCTCGCTGGCTCCTGATGTGCCAGGACCGCGCCGATTCCCAGTTGCTCCCGCTGACTCACGAATTTCTCGCGCAGATGCTCGGTACGGGCCGCCCGAGCGTGAGTTTGGCGGCTGCCGTCCTTGAGAACGCCGGACTGATTGAAAATATGCGCGGCAGGGTAAAAGTATTGAACCGCAAGATCCTCGAACAGGTTGCCTGCGACTGCTACGGAGTGATACAGCACTTTAATGGCGGGCTGGGCCTGAAGTAACCCAGGCGCAACCATCCCTATCCCAAGTGCCCGCTCATGCGATAGCTTATATTGACGATCCCGGATGAAGGGAGCCCCATGAGCATTCAGGATGAGCAGGAGCTTTCGTCTCTAAGAGCAGTCGGCCGCGTGGTTCGAATGGTGCTCGATGCTATGAAGGCGGAGGTGCGGCCTGGGATCACTACGCAATATCTGGATGATATCGGCGCGCACGTCATGCGGGAGAATGGAGCGCGCTCCGCGCCCTCGATGGTTTACCAGTTTCCCGGCGCCAGCTGCATCAGCCTGAATGATGAGGCGGTGCACGGAATTCCTGGCGAGCGCGAACTTAAGGAAGGCGACCTGGTGAAGCTTGACGTGACGGTAGAGAAGGACGGCTTCATGGCTGATGCCGCCATCACTGTGCCCGTCGGCCAAGTGAGTCCGCAGGCCGAAAAATTAATAGCCTGCGCCGAGCGTGCTTTTCACAAGGCTATGCTGGTGGCGCGCGCCGGCTTTCGCGTATTTGAGATTGGGAAAATTGTCGAGCGCGAGGTGCGCAAGTCGGGCTTCGCGGTGGTTCGTGAGCTCGGGGGACACGGCATTGGCCGCACCATTCATGAAGCGCCTCATGTGCCCAACTACCCAGACCCCACGGCTCGCCAGATCATGAACGAAGGCCTCGTCATCACCGTCGAACCGATCATCTCCGCAGGATCGGGACGAGTGTTTACCGATAAAGATGGCTGGACGGTGCGCACCGGCGATCACGCGCTTTCCGCCCACTTTGAGCATACTTTGGTGGTAACTTCGGGCGCGCCGATTTTGCTGACGGCGATCTAGAGACCGCGCAACATGATCAGACTTTGACCGCATCCTTGCGTTCGGCAGGCACGTACTTTACCGCGGCCGTCCGATCGAGTTTGTCCCACGCAAAAGGCCGCCCTTGGATGGCGCGCTTCAAGGTGCGGAACAGCACCAGAGAAAACACCTGGCGATAGGCGAAGCGCTGCAACCACACTTGGCTGAGGAGCCATGCATCTTCGCGGGCTTCGGGTTGGCGGCGCTCGAGCGCGAAGGCGAGCGATGAGGCGAGAAAATCGATTACCAGGAATGCGCCGAAGAAAATCAGCAGCCGCTGGAAGCTGCCCGGGTCGTTCGATTCAGGATGGAAATATTTCTGGATGAAATACCAGGCCACGCCGACCACAAACATCACGTCGATGAAGGGCGAGACTAACGGCAGCAGAATCTGGAAGATCAGAATGTTAGGAAGGGCAACGAATCCCAACGCGCCTTTGCGCGCGAAGACACCTTTATGTTTGAAAACGGCTTGCAGGATTCCGAACGACCAGCGAAAGCGTTGGCGCATAAGCGCATTGGCGCTGGTGGGAGCTTCGGTGAAGGCGAGTGCCTGATCTTCGTACTCCACGCGATAACCGTTGCGTAATAGCGCCATGGTTAGATCAGCGTCTTCGGCGACGGTGTCCACGTGATAGCTACCCGCTTCCCGAACGGCGGCGGTGCGCCATGCGCCGATTGCGCCCGGGACGACGCTCACGGCGCCCATGGTGTTGAGGGCTCGGCGTTCAAAATTCTGGCTCGTAATGTATTCGAGTGCCTGCCAGCGCGTCCACAGATTGACTCGGTTACCCACCTTGGCATTGCCCGCCACGGCGGCAACTTGGGGATCAAGGAAGTGCGGCACCATTCTGACGATCGCATCGGGAGCGATAATTGTGTCGGCGTCGATGCCCACAAAAATTTCGGCGTCGCCGATGTGCTCGAGTCCGAAGTTCAGCGCCTCCGCCTTACCGCCGTTGGGCTTGGTGAGGATCACAACTTGCCCGGCCGCTTCTTCCGCGGCGAAGGTGCGCCTGGCGATCTCCAGAGTGCGATCCTTGGAGCCATCGTCGATGACAATCACGCGCAAGTTGGGATAGTCGGAATCGAGCGCGCCTTGAATCGTACGTTCGATGACTTTTTCTTCGTTATACGCCGGAATTAGAACCGCGACTTGCGGCCGGTAAGCGGCAATCTGAGCGGGCGTTCCGTGCACATGCGAACGGAGCCGGTCATAGATGGCGAGAACGCCGACGAAAATCAGGCGCCCGGTCATCAGGATGTCACCGAGAAAGAAAATGATCGTGATGCCCATGATTGTTGCGCTGAAGAGCCAGAAGCCAATCCAGTTCAAGCGAGCCGACCAGAACTGATTTGCGGGCAGCGGTGGCATGACATCGGCTTTTGTTTTGCCCATCAACTTGTAGACGGGCACAAACTCAAATCCGCGCGCCCTCGCTCCATCGATAATCAGCGGGAGCGCCTGCACGGTTCTTTCGCGATTGCCGCCGCCATCATGCATGAGCACGATGTTGCCGCACTGCTGATCGTTCGGTTGGCAGGGAGGCAGATGATCGAGCACGCGCGCGGCAATCTGCTGCGGCGTCAGTGGAGGATCGTCGTACCAATCTCTGGTGTCGATCTTGTTGCCGATGGTGATGTAGCCCAGGGTTTGCGTGACTTCGAGCGGCTTCACTTCATCTTCGGTATCGGGCTCCGCGTCGACGGAATAGGGCGGACGAAACAGCGTGGTGCGGATGCCGAGTTGGCTGGCGAACAATTCTTCGGTCAGGTTCAGCTCCACTCGCATGTAGCTGGAGCCGATTGAGCTGATATCGGGATGAGTAAAAGTATGGTTGCCGATTTCATGCCCTTCGCGGAAAATCCGCTTGGTCAAACTGCCGAATTTTTCCGCCTGGATTCCGATTAGGAAAAACGTTCCCGGCACCTGTTCGCGCTTCAGGATGTCGAGAATTTTCGGCGTCCATTCGGGGTCGGGACCGTCGTCGAAGGTGAGCGATAGCAGGTTCTTACTAGCGCCATAGCGCGCCACGCGATACGGCTCCGGCAAGCTTTTGAATTCTTCTCCATCGATCAGGCCGGTCTGCTTGTCAGTTGTCAGAGTGCGCTCGCCGTCGGCCGGGCGTGCCTCGATGTGGAGGATTTCACCATCGCCTTCCATATCGACGTCCTGACCGGGCGGAACGTCCTTCAGCCGATCGGAAGCATTGGCCTCCCCGGGCATATCCCAAACACGCCACAGCGAGCGGTCTTCAGCGCCCAGCCTCCATAAAGCGAAAGTCTGGATGCCGAGCGTCTGCGCGGCGCGCATTTCGTTCAGTGCGGTGACCGCATCGAGAAACCAGACATCATGGCGGAAATTATCGTCATCGCGATAACTGAAATGCGGGTTGAGCGCATCGCCGTCGAAATCAACGTCTTCTTCGGCATCGCGCGACCCGATCCATGCTTCCTGCACCGAGACGCTCTTATCGGCCTCGCCCAGTGGCAGTTTGCCTTTTTTTGGTTTCTCGACCCAGTCGTAGCCGTAATTGCCAATCGCGCAGATCAGCTTTTCTTTTGGAATCTCCTTGACCGCGGACTCAAGGTTGTCCAGAAACCAATCCTGCGAAGCGACAGGGCCCGGGGTTCCACCGGGGAAGTGCTCGTCATAATTCATGATGACGACGCCATCGACAGGAGACGAAATGGCGGCGTAGTCAAAATCTTCGTTGCGCACCTGCACGCTGACATAGAGCTTCATGCCCTTGGCGTGCAGGTCGGATGCAAGCTCGTTGAGCAGCGCGACGTAGCCGGGTTGACCTTGTTTCGGGAAAGACTCGAAGTCGATCATCAGGCCGTGATAATGATCGGTGGCAAGAAAAAGCGCGATCTCGCGTCGAAACCGGGCGCGAGCGTCCGGATTATTCAGAAAATCGCTGATACCGGGAACAAAGTCGGTACCGTCAAAGTTCTGCACCACTGGAAACACGTCCATATCCAGCGCTTCGTTTTTGAGAAACGGCATGACCTTATCGTCTACGTGATGCACCGATTGACCGTGAACCACGTCGTACATGGTGTTCGTCTCCGGATCGACCGCCTGCAAATGGCCGTCCGGAGTAAGAACTTGCAGCCAGGTGGGAAATAGCAAGTCGATCTGGCGCGCATATTCGCGCAAGGAAGAGAAGCTGGCCGAGTCCCACGAAACGTAAAATGCGGCGCGAACGCCCTGCTCGGAATTGAGCTTCAGTTGCGACGGGGCTTTGTGGGCTTGATGGCGGTGACCGGCGCGGGCGACGGTGGCCAGGCGGCGCTTCTCGCGGGCTTTCGCCTTTTCATCTTCTTTTAGAGCGTGGTAGGGCTTCTTTTCCGACAACCAGGAAAGGTCGGGAAGAGGTTCGCTGCGTAGCGCACTGTAAATGAAAAAGATGACCAGCAGCGAAAACGCCAGTGCCGCCGCGTCGAAAATACGGCGGATCCGCTTCCAGCGGGCCTGCTTGGGATCGTAGAAAACCTGTTTCGCCATCGGTTGTAGTCTACTCATCCTAAGGTGAGAGGCGCAGGGGGTCAAACGCAGAAGAGGCGTGGTTCGGGGTTGGTCGTTCGCTGTTCGTCATACGCTAATAGCCGGTTCGTAGCAGTGCTGGTCTCAGCGTAAAGCGAAACGCGAGCAGTTCTTCTCTCGCTATAGACGCGGAAAATCCCGCAGTCGCGATATATTCCCAATGTGCTTAGCCTGATCTGCGAGCATCGCCGCTTTTTTCTGGCAGCCACACTGGCCGCACTAGTGTTGCGATTATTTTTCTTCGTTTACTTCCCGCAAATTACAGACGATTCGCGCATCTACGCCAACCTCGCCACTACCTGGCTGCAGCACGGTATTTACGGGCGGATGCCAGGCGGCTCGCCTACGCAACCGATTATGCCGACTGACGCGCGCCTGCCGGGGTATCCGGCGTTTCTGGCGGCGATCTTCTGGCTATTCGGCGCGGGCAACTACAAAGCAGTCTTGTTGGCGCAGATTTTATTCGACGTGGGCACCTGTTTTATCGTCGCCGACCTCGCCCGCCGCACGGTTTCCGACCGCGCCGCCCAGATCGCTTTTCTTCTCGCCGCGCTGTGTCCATTTCTGGCAAATTATGCGGCGGCTGAGCTGACTGAAACTTTGGAAGTCTTTTTTACCGCCCTCGCTCTCGATGGCGCGGCGGCCGCACTCAATCGGATGAACGCGGGGGAGACTGCCCTGTCGCTCTGGGCTGCGACCGGCGCGGCGATTGCGGCCTGTATCCTGCTGCGTCCCGATGGCGGTTTAGTGCTGGTTGCGGTCGGAATTTATCTGACGTTCAAGGCGATCGCGTGGCGTGAATCGCCCTGTCCCCCCAATGCCAAACTCGCTTTCATCTCTCTAATCGTCGTCGCGCTATTTTCCCTGGCCCCGCTCGTCCCTTGGACAATTCGTAATCTTCGTACCCTTCATCATTTTCAGCCCTTAGCGCCGCGCTATGCGAGTGACGCAAACGAGCTGGTTGCCCTGGGTTTTAATCGCTGGGCCAAAACCTGGATTGTCGACTACGTTTCGGTGGAAGAAATTTACTGGAATGTCTCCGGCGACCCGATTGATGCGAGCAAGTTGCCATTGCGCTCCTTTGATAATCCGGCGCAAAAGGACGCAACGCTGTCGGCGGTCGCGGACTACAACGAGGGCCGCGACATGACGCCAGAGATCGATGCACAGTTCGGCGCGCTCGCCGCCGAACGCATCGCCGCCCATCCCGTGCGCTATTACATCGTGCTGCCCGTGTTGCGCATTGCGGATATGTGGCTGCGTCCGCGAACCGAAATCCTTCCTCCCGACCCGCGCTGGTGGGAATTCAACGACGACGCGAAACATTCGGTTGTCGCGGTTGGGCTCGGTTTGCTGAACCTGGCTTATGTGGGGATAGCGCTCCTGGCGATGATCCGCAGGCGTTCAGAAATTCGCTGGGTAGGATTGCTGGTTGGTTTTGTTTTGTTGCGCTCGGCGTTCTTGGGAACCTTGGAGAACCCGGAGTCGCGCTACACCCTGGAGTGCTATCCCGCAATCATTGTTCTGGCGAGTTCGCTGCTGGCGGGTAAGATCAAAACTAATAACGCGAAAAAGAGAGTCGAGGAAGTGCCGGCGAAATTTATCAGCTGAGTGGCGAATCGGTCATGCGGAAGCGCGTGCGCACGTGTTCCGACAGTAGCTGGATGGCGGCGCGATTGGCTACCGGATCTGCCTTCGCGAGATAATTCATCGCTTTCACCAGCGTCTTCTGACCATCGACGTAACGCGGGTCGGTCGTGCGTTCCCGTTTCCTGCGGGAGAGATCGGGCGGGACGGGTATGGTAAACATTTTCGCCATGCGCACTCAACTTTCGGCTTCTTTCGAAGTATATAACCGCCGACCGCCTTTTTCAGCTTGTTTCTGTTGGTTCGGCTCTCTCCGAATCGACGGTATTCGTACGTCCTACATCCCTGGCCGCTCATCCCTGCGGTGAAATAAAACGCGTTTTCTTGGTGGTCTTGAGTTTAAAGGCGCTCTCCGGAAGATTTTGATTCATCTGTATATCGGAATACTTCGCCAGGCGATAATTACCGCCGGGTTCGAAAAACTGCTGTTGCAGCGAAATTCCCTTGGCCGGGTCGATCCACAACAGGATCCGCGCGATATTGTTTCGCAGGCTCACAGATATCGGAGTCAACTCCAACTTCTCCGCCGCGACTCCGTTGATATTTTCCGTCCCCAGGAATTTCACCTCATAAGACTTGGACAGGTCGTGCCCGGCGCCGCCGAAGCCGAGCACGAGAAAGCTCTCGACATCGCCCCGATTCTTGCCCGGGTCATACAGACTAACCTGATCGATCTTGGGCTGATATACCTGCACCTTGCCGCCGCTGTAGATGACGTACTTCAGGTCGGGTTTGTCGAACTCGACAGCCATCTGTATTTCGCTGCCTTGGCGCCGAAAATAGATTTTGCCGGTCTGAGTCTCGGTCTCGCGAATTACCGCGTCGTATTCGTCCCACACAACGTTGGCCTGGGTGCTTCGAAAATTTCGCGCCGCGTCATCCATCTGTTTCAGAACGCGGTCGAGAGCGCCGGAATCCGACTGCGGCCATGCCGTCGCCATCAACAGCGAGCCCAGCATTACCGATCCGATCAAAACGTTCTTAAACACGGCTCTCATTTGAGAAACTCTGATGAGAAATTCTGAAACCTTGAAACTCTGAAACCTGCGCCACTACTCTTTTTGCACCGAGACCTTATAGCTCAACGCATGTCCCTTGGCGTCTGTGATCGTTTCAACATTCGTGATGCTAACCGCCCCCGAGATCGGTTCGATGATCTGCTCTAGCTGTCGCCGGATATCTCCGCTCGCAGTTGCGTTCACCGCCGAGGCCTTGATCTCGTAGACAAAACCGCCCTTCTCACCGGGAATCACAACTACGCCGGTAAGATGCGGATTGCGCTCCACCGGTTTGTCTTTGAAATTGACAAAGTGCGGCGACACAAAAATAAAAAGAAGAATCAGCGTAACCATGATGTCGTAATGCAGGCTGCCCCGCTCATACGACCACAGAATGTATCCGCGGATTGTGCGCCACATCGCGCCCATTGGAGAGATGGCGCCGTCCAGCGCCATAGCGGCTTCAGGTTGCTGCAAGTGTATTTGGGAATTCATATGATTGGCAAATCTCCGATTAGCGCGACGTTGAGACATCTGCGGCAATACGATCTGTCCCCATATAGCGCTGCAACGCTTCTGGAATGCGCACGCTGCCGTCGGCCTGCTGATAATTCTCGACAATCGCAACCCATGTGCGGCCGACCGCAAGCGCACTGCCATTTAACGTGTGCACGAATTCTGTCTTGCTCTTTCCCTCTGGACGATAGCGAATATTTGCGCGCCGCGCCTGAAAATTTTCAAAATTCGAGCATGAAGAAATTTCGCGGAACAACTGCTGTCCCGGCAACCAGACTTCAATGTCATACGTTTTCGCCGCAGAGAATCCGATGTCGCCGGTGCACAGCGTGACTACGCGATAGTGCAGGCCAAGTTTCTGCAAAACAGTTTCGGCATTGTGAGTGAGCTTCTCTAATTCATCGTATGAAGCTTCGGGGCGCGAGAACTTTACCAGTTCCACTTTTTGAAACTGATGCTGGCGGATGATTCCGCGCACATCTTTTCCGTATGATCCGGCCTCGCTGCGAAAGCACGGAGTGTATGCGGTCAGCGAGATAGGCAAGCGTGCGGCGTCTAATACTTCGTCGCGATACAGATTTGTCACCGGCACTTCGGCCGTCGGAATCAGCCAGAGATCCTTCTCGCCGTGCGGCACGCGGAACAAATCCGCCGCAAATTTCGGCAACTGGCCGGTGCCATACATCGATTCTGAATTCACCAGGTATGGTGGAAGCACCTCGGTATATCCATGCTCGCCAGTGTGCAGGTCGAGCATGAAGTTGGCGAGCGCCCGCTCCAAACGCGCGCCCAGCGCCCAGTAGACGGCGAATCTCGCGCCGGAGAGTTTCGCGGCGCGTTCCAGGTCGAGCACTCCGAGTTGCTCGCCGAGTTCCCAGTGGGGTTTTGGTTTGAAATCGAATTGCGGCGGCGTGCCCCAGCGGCGCGCTTCTACGTTGTCTTCGGCGCTCTTTCCCACTGGCACGCTGGCATTCGGAAGATTTGGAAGCGCCGTGAGGATTTCGCGCAGCCTCGCTTCCAGTTCGGCGGCCTTTTTCTCAGAATCGGCGATCTGTTCGCGGAGTTCTTTGGTCTCTTGAATCAGCGCCGAAGCGTCCTGCCCGCTTTTCTTGAGCTTGGCAATTTCCTCGGAAGCCCGGTTGCGGCGCGCCAGCAGAGTCTCCGCGACGGTGATGGCCTGCCGGCGCTCGCCATCGATGGCCACGAAATCTTTCAACACTTCCGTTGGATTCATTCCGCGCTGGCGCAGTTTCTCCTCCACCAACGCGAGGTTGTCACGCACAAAATTCAGATCGAGCATTGTCTATTAACTTTAGCTGAAAAGCGCCGTTCCGTGCACGAACAGGATCAAAGTCTTGAACCGCAGAGGACGCGAAGGGCGCAGAGGTCTAATCCCTCATTTTCTCCGCGTTCTCTGCGGTTAAACATCCTTTCTCCTGTAAACTAAATCGCGATGACACTCCCCCGCACGCTGCGCGTGACGTTGATTTTGCTTTGCGCGTTGCTCTGGTCGGCGTCCGCCGCGTTCGCCTCTGCTTATAACGCCCGGCCCAAGCTGATTGTCGTTATCGTTATTGATCAGTTCCGCGGCGATTACCTGGAACGCTATCGTGATCAGTTTGGCGACGGAGGCTTCCGCCTTTTCCTCGATCGCGGAGCTTATTTCACCGACTGCAACTACGATTACGCTAACACCCGCACGGCCCCCGGCCACGCTACTCTTTTCACTGGAAGCTACACCAGCGGGCACGGCATCCTCGCGAACGAATGGTGGGATCCGCAGAAAAAGAAGCGGGTGACGTCGGTCGAGGACGACGCCACGAAACTTGTCGGCCTGGGCGCCGACCACACAGGGCCGGGAGCATCGCCGCGCAATCTCATGAGCGATACACTCGGCGATGAGTTGAAACTGGCTACGGGCGGGCAGTCTCGGGTATTTGCCATTTCGTTGAAAGATCGCGCCGCCGTTCTGCCCGCGGGATTTTCGGGAGATGCCGCCTACTGGATCGATCCCAAGTCCGGCAGTTGGATTACTTCAACCTATTACCGTCCCGATCTTCCCGAGTGGGTGCGTAATTTCAACGGCAGCAACCCTTCGGAAGGACGATCCGCAAAATTCTGGAATCGCGAATGGAAAGACCACGACGGAAACGTTCTTGGATCAACCGCGCCGCGCAACGGTAAAGACGGCTCTCCGGACGGGTTCTACGAGGTCGTCGGCTCGACTCCCTTCGCCAATGAATATCAATTGGAGTTCGCGAAAGAACTCGTCGTCTACGAGAAACTGGGCGCGAACTCGGCGACCGACCTGCTCGTAATCAGCCTCTCGGCAAACGATATTCTAGGACATCAGGTGGGCCCTGACTCGCCGCAGATGCGCAGCATGGCGCTTGAACTCGATCGGCAACTGGCCGACTTCTTCACCTTTCTTGGTCGTCAAGTGGGCATGGCCAATGTCTGGATGGCGCTGTCGGCCGATCACGGAGTCGCGCCGCTGCCGGAGTTTGCGAAAACTCTTCGCCTGCCAGCCGCTAACCTCGACGCCAAGGCGCTGCGCGATCAGATAAATTCTCAACTCTCAAAAAAATATGCAAAGAAGGCCGACTACGTGTTCGATCTCGATTACCCGCTGGCGTGGCTGAATCCAGAAGCCTTCGCTGGAATTCCCGGCGGGAAAGACGAATCTGTCGCCGAAGGCGATGTGGGCGAGGCAATGAAACGAGCGGGGCTTACCGGATTCTTCACCAAGTCGCAACTCGCGCGTGGAGATATTCCACCCACCGAAATCGGCCGTCGCTACGCGCACAGTTATTCGCCTGATGGCGGATGGTATGTGATCGGAATCCCCACTCCTTTTCACGTCGGAATCACGAAGGGTACCGATCACGCGACGCCTTTCTCATACGATACTCATGTGCCGCTCGCTTTTTATGGTCTCGCCTTTCAGCCGGGTATCTACCGCACTCATGCGGAGCCGGTAGATCTCGCGGTGACGCTTGCGTCATTGCTGGGGATCAACGCGCCAGCGCTCGCTACGGGAAGAGTGCTGACCGAGGCGCTGCAGCCGACGCGTCATTCCACCGCGCCAGACGCGCCGCCCCTGTCATCGCCCCCGCCGAAGTTAATGCAACCACTCACACCGCCAGGTGGAGAAATTCAATGACGCCGATCGGCAATCCGGACTTGAGCGTCACCGTCGCCGGTATCGAGCTGAAGAATCCAATCATCGCCGCTTCCGGCACATTCGGCTATGGCATCGAGTTCGAAGACATAGTGCATCTCGACCGTCTCGGCGGGTTGGTGGTCAAAGGTCTCTCGAAAGAACCAATGACAGGCAATCCGCCACCGCGCCTTTATGAGACGGCTGCCGGAATGCTCAACGCCATTGGGCTTCAGAATATTGGCGCTTCGGCCTTCATCGCGGAAAAACTCCCCGGCCTGCGTGAGAAGAAAAACGTCGTCGTTTTCGCTAACGTTTTCGGCTACACCCGCGCCGACTACGAGCACACGATCGAGATTCTCAATGAGGGCGAGGGAATTGCCGCGTACGAAATCAACGTATCCTGCCCGAACACAGCGCACGGAGGCATACAGTTTGGCAGCGATCCGATGTTGCTTGACGAAGTTGTGCGAACGGCGAAGCGCGTGGCTGCTCGTCCGATCATCGTCAAACTCTCGCCCAACGTGACCTCGATCGCGCAGATGGCATACGTTGCGCAGGAAGCCGGCGCTGATGCGATCTGCCTGGTGAATACTTTTCTAGCAATGGCGATCGACGCGGAGACACGCCGGCCCAGAATCGCCAACGTCACCGCCGGACTCTCAGGACCGGCCATCAAGCCGATTGCTTTGCGCATGGTCTACGACGCCGCCCACGCGGTGAAGATTCCCGTTATCGGTATGGGTGGCATCACCACGCCAGTCGACGTGGTGGAGTTTATGCTCGCGGGCGCGAGCGCCGTCGAAGTGGGAACCGCTAGTTTCTTCGACCCTGTGGCAACAGAAAAATTGGTAGAGGAATTGTCCGACTACTGCCGCGACCACCGCATCGAGCGGCTCAGCGATCTCACGGGTGGATTGCTGACGGACTAAATCGAGTGGCGCAAAGAAGTAGTTCGCCGGACGCGAAAAGGTCAGAGGTCAAATTTCAGATTGCAGAGGTAAAGCCTGCTCGTGCGTTTGGTCTTAACTCTGCAATCTGAAATCTGACCTCGAACTTCCTTGTACTTATCGCCCGCTGGCGTGCCAGATCGATCCAGGTGATTGATAATTCATCCCTTCGCCCCAGACGATTTGGGTGTCGCCATGACTGTCGATGGCCATACCGAAATAGTCTCCGAAGGGAAAGCGGAAGCCCTCTTGGCTGATATAGCGATATCCAGGAACGTAGCCCGAGACTTTGATCTCGTCTCCCCAGGTCGCGCCGCCGTTGCTCGAACTGCGATAGTAAGTATTCCAATTTGGCGTGATGCGCGAAGAGTTGCTGGCATCCATCCAGGCTATGCGGACGTCACCGCTGTTGCCGGCTACGATCGCCGGAAAAGCGTGCTCGACGCCGGATGCGGCGGAGGAAATGCTGGCCCGCGGCAACCAGCTACCGCCTGCGTTGGTCGATGACGAAAAATAAATTCTCTGGGGGCCGAAAGCCGAGTTGCCTGCGCTCCACAGAGCGTACAGCGTTCCATCGGCATCGGACGTCAGCGCGACCTGCGCGCCCAAGAAGCCCTCGCCGCAGTCTTCGTCTTTGCAAGCGGGCGCCGCCGCTGAAACATCGAGCAGGTTCGCGCTCCATGTTTTGCCCGCATCCCCCGACTTCGCCACATACAGATTCACTGCGCCGCGCGCGCCTCCCGCCTTGGAGTAAGAGGCCCACGCCAGATAAGCGTTGCCCGCCGGATCAACGGTTGCCGCTCCCAGCAATGACCACCCCGGACGGCTTTCCGCATTGGCGCGGGTCGGCGTAAAGCTGCGTCCTGCATCCTGCGAGGCCGCGACCCACACTTCTTCTTCATGATTAAAAGCCACGTAAACATTTTGGCCGCGCACGGCCAACGCCGGCTTGTCGAGTTCCGCGTCGCCCCGGACCGCAATCGTGTAAGACCACGTCGCGCCTGAGTCCACTGACTTCGCAAGCATCACCACGCGTTTATTATTTTGGAGCCAGGCTGCGTACACGGTGCGGCGGTCGGCGGGATCGACGGCGATCTGCGCGTCAAACTGGCCCGAATCGGATTCCAGCATCACATGCGGAGCCTGCCAAGTCTTTCCGGTGTCGGCGCTTGCCACCAGCAACATCGTAGGCACGCTGCAATCCTTGCAGTCGGCGATTGTTCCGTAGTGGGGATAAAGGATATAGATCCGGCCTGAACCGTCGGCCGCAATGGCCGGTTCCCACTGATCGCCGCCATTGAGGCCGACGCGCTGCTGCGGAGAAAATTGTGGCGCTGCCGCCCACGCCGCGCTCGCCAGCGCCAGCAGCACGATCACGAGCCTTAAAGGCACGGTCTTCGGGACGGCGAGTTGGGACAAAACGGCGCGCATACAAACCATCGAAGATAAACCGGGTGGGGGAACTGGACCCTGATTTTGAACTCTATCCCGAAGTCAGCATTGGGGTCAAGATTCCGCTAGTTCTTTAATCTATGGTTCATAATTTCGCAAATTGCACCAAGACCGCTCTCCTGCCGCCAGCGGTCGCGTAACCGGTCGGGCGTTTGCCTGCTCCTTATGATGCAGATTAAGTGCCTCGCGGCAAAGCGACCCATACCCATGATCCACGCGCCGCCCGTGGCCCCGGTGTAAAATTAAGTGTCGCGAACAGCCGCGCTAATTTCTCATCCTGGAAAGGATTCTCCGATGGCAACCATGGAAGCCCCGCCTCGCCTGCAAGTTCGCCTTCATCAAGGCGCGTTCAAGAATGAGCCCTTTGTCGACTTCACGAAAGAAGAGAATGTGCGCAAGATGCGCTCGGCGATCGAAAAGGTGCGCGGTTTGCTGGGACGCGAATATGATCTGATCGTCGGCGGCAAGCGATTGAAGACCTCCGACAAGATTCGGTCGATCAACCCTGCCATGCCGTCGGAGGTGGTGGGAGTTCATCAGAAGGCAGGTAAGGAACACGTCGAGCCTGCTGTGCAGGCTGCCTGCAAGGCTTTTGGCCATTGGAGCCACACTTCGGTCGAAGAGCGCGCGTCGCTGCTGTTTCACGTGGCCGATGTCATGCGCGAGCGCAAGCTGGAATACATGGCCTGGCTGGTCTTTGAGGTTTCGAAGAACTGGGCCGAAGCCGATGCCGATATCTCCGAGACCATCGACTTCTGCGAGTTTTATGCGCGCGAGGCGTTGCGCTTCGCGAAGGCCGAGCCGCCGGTGCAACTGCCCGGAGAACGCGACACGCTTACCTACATTCCGCTCGGTGTCGGAGCGGTGATTCCGCCGTGGAATTTTGCTTGCGCCATTATGGCGGGCATGACCGTCGCTTCGATTGTCAGCGGCAACACGGTCGTCCTCAAGCCGTCGAGCGATTCGCCGACGATTGCCGCCAAGTTTGTCGAACTGCTTGAAGAGTGCGGCATGCCCGAGGGCGTGGTGAACTTCTGCCCTGGCGGTGGCGCGACTTTTGGCGATGCGCTGGTCTCGCATCCGAGGATTCGCTACATCGCATTCACGGGCTCGCGCGAAGTTGGTTTGCACATCAATCAATCCGCCGCGCAACAGCAGCCGGGGCAACTCTGGATCAAGCGCACCGTGCTTGAAATGGGCGGCAAAGACGCGATCATCGTCGATGCCGACGCGGATATCGACGCTGCTGTTGAGGGCGTCGCGGCGTCCGCTTTCGGCTTCCAGGGCCAGAAGTGCTCGGCTTGCTCGCGCGCCATTATCGACGACCGCATTTACGACAAGTTTATCGAGCAGTTGAAGTCGCGTGTCGAACGCTTGACGATCGGCGACCCGACGTTGAATCCGAACATGGCCGCGGTTATCAACGAAGGTTCGATGAACGACATTCTGCGTTACATCGAGATTGGCAAGAAAGATGGACGCCTGATCACCGGCGGCGAGCGCGACACGAATGCTGGCGAAGGCTACTTTATTAAACCGACGATCATCGCCGACATCGCGCCAAAATCGACGCTTGAGCAGGAAGAGATTTTCGGGCCGGTGCTGGTCGTGATCCGGGCACGGAACTTCGACCACGCGCTCGAGATCGCAAACGACACCGAGTTTGGACTGACTGGCGCTGTCTATTCTGGTTCGCGCGAGAAACTTGATCGCGCGGTGCGCGAGTTCCACGTCGGCAATCTCTACCTTAATCGCAAATGTACCGGAGCCATGGTGGGTGCGCATCCCTTCGGCGGTTTCAACATGTCGGGCACGGATTCGAAATCCGGCGGCCCCGATTATCTCTATCTGTTTACGCAGGCGAAAAGCGTGGGTGAGAAAATCGAATAGCGACGAAAACGAGCCGAAAAATAGCATGAAAATAAAAAGGCCGCCCGCAGGCGGCCTTTCTCATTACTCGAAAATCTAATTGCTGATGCCAGCGCTCTGCGGCGGTTGTGGAACGGCTGCTGCTGCGGTTGCGGCTGCGGCTTCATTCAAGATGCGGTGGTGGATGGTGAAGAGCGCCAGTTCGAGCCGGTCCGACACGCCGATCTTGTCGTAGACGTTGCGCAGATAATTCTTGATCACCTGCTCGGTCGTCCCCAACTGGGTGGCGATTTCCTTGTTCTTGTAGCCCTGAACGATGAGCGCGACGATGCGCAGTTCCTTGGCCGTCAAGCGGTCGCGGACGCGCAACCCGACCATATCGTTTTCGGTCAACTCGCTCGGCACCGCCATGTCCTGCACCCAGTTCTCGCCGCGGGCAATCTTGCGCACGCAGTCGACGAGCGCGGGGCTGGTTACGTTGCGATAGACCACGCCGTGGGCGCCCGCCGCCATGTAGCGCTGGGCGCTCTCGCCGGTGTCGGCAAGTACGACCACACGTGTTTTATTTTTGTTGGCGGCGGTCAGAACGGCGTTGAAATCAGAATGAAAGCCGCCGGCAATAATGAGGACGGCGGCGCGGAACTTGTCGAGCGCCATGAACATCTGCTCGCCCGTTTGCGCCTGGGCCACGATGCGCATTTCATCTTCTACGGCCAGCACCTTGGCGATGCCGGCGCGAAATATCGCCTGATTGTCGGCCAAAATAAGCTTCAGCATTGAATCGCTCCCAGTTAGATCGCTCCCGGTTAACCGTTGCGAACGAATTCGTACGAATCGATTACGCAAGCGACGCCCCGATTGTCCCCGGCTTCGGCGCTTGTATTGGGCTCGTCGGTCCGCACCACGCGGCCGCGGCACTGAATCACAACATCTTCCTTGCCGCCCGTAACTTCCGGCGGCAAAGTGATCTCAAACTCTACGGGCGAGCCGACCTCAAGCGATGCGTCGGCGCGAATGTAGACCCCGGCAGCACTCAAGTTGCCGGTCATACCGCTGCTGGCTGCACCCGCGGTATCTTCCTTATGTATCTTGATCGGCAATTGCAGCGGAAACCTTTTCCCGGTACGCGCTTCGGACACGACTCCTCCTCAGCTGTCGCTCTGCGCTTGAATTGAAGGGCAGAAAAGCAGGCCGGAAAATCACCACAATTTCCAGCCAAAGTCTGACGAGCAGCTAACGGCGTTATATCACGGAAAATAGCGCAAAAGAAGCGTAGATTACCTTCGTAATCTCAGTAGGAACTAGATACCTCCCCATTCCGAGACAGCGGACACCGCGCCAATCGGCCCGTCACGACAGGAAAATCCATCGCTCGGCGGCGTTTCCCAACCCCTTCTCGTTAGATGTGAGCCGGTCCTGTGGCCACGCAGTCGGCATCAAGTTGATAGGTACCGTTGGCCGTGACTTGACCGGTCGCCACCTGCTGACTCATGAGCCACAAATACGTTGTCAGGTGGCGCATACAGGGGATCGTGGGATTGATTTTGTCAGGCGGCGGGACGAGTTCGAAATAGGTATTCACGTGCTCATAGGGCAAGGGAAGAATCGGCGGCAGCTTCGGCACCAGATCCTGTCGATTCACAATGCGATAGTGTGAAGGTATGCTGGCGTTGAATGCGCCCGCGAAGAGGTGTTCGCCGGTGCGCGGACTGGCGAAGGTGTAAGCGGTGGGAGCATGGCACGATGTGTTCAAGGCCACGTCGATTGTGAGAAGGGTGGCCAGCGCCCCACCCAGGCTGTGTCCGCAGATCGTAACGCTGGTTGCCGATGCCGAATCAAGATAACTTGTCATCGAAGCTACTGCCGCGGGCGTTCCATTGGCCTGTCCGATTCTCAACGAACGGTAAACGGCGGTGAACCCATCTTCGCTGTAGCCATGAGAACCGGCGATCGGGCACGGGACCATCAAATATGAGGCATCGTGCAGCCATTCCAGAATCGTGTCCGTGCCACGAATGACGGCCACCAATTCCTGGGCGGCGGAGACAGTCAGCAAGCCGAAGGTCACGACGTCTCCGATGTGAGGATCAATGTCGGTGGCGAGATCGTCGCCGTAGAGCGTCTGCAAAAATGTGTAGCCGGCGTTGCCGATCGCGCTGATTTCATTTGGACCATAACTGCCGGTGGGCGCGACCGATTCGGCGATGTGAACCAGCACGGCATACTGAATCGCCGTATTCCAATTGATCGGCGGCATAGATACCTCACTCCGGATGCGTCGGTTCTTGGCCGTGAAGTATATCCCGAAAAAGTCTTACGGATGAAACCCGTCTGTGGGATCGTGCAATTTTTTTCACAGCGCCAACCGGCAAAATCTTGAACCACGAAGGACACGAGATATCACGAAGGACATCCAGTGCCACGAAGGCTGACGCGCGATAAGCGTTTTTCAGTGGACTACGTGGCCGGCGTTTCCACCACGGGTTCAATGGTTAAACTATGGCGGCGGAGCACGCGGCGGCGCTGCGATTCCTGGAGCGGGGCGCTGGCGGCTATCGCACAGAGAACATAAAACAACGCCGCGTTGGCCGGTATCTGAAGATTGAAATCGAGCAGGCTATGCACGAGAATTCCCACGCAGCCAAGCAGCGCCGCCATGGTCAGCGCGCCGCTCGCAGTTTCCGTCCAATTCTTAAGCTTGGCCGCAGCCCGGCGGAAGACGACTACCAGAAACCAGATCGCAATCGAGAATCCCACCACTCCTGTCTCGACCAGCAGTCGCAGATAGTCATTGTGTGCCTGGTTGACGAAAAAAGCAGTGTAAAAACCACGGAACTCCGGGTAGACGGTGGGAAAGGCGCCAAGTCCCCAGTCGCTGATCGTGTAGTGGTCGGGGAAACGGTTGCTCCACTGACGGGTGTCCGATCAACTCTTGATCGATAAGTCTTAATCTCCATTTCCTCGGCTATACTATCGAACACAAAGAAGATGCGAGAGACGATTCTTGTGCTCCGCAACGGTCTGCTTGGCAGCGGCTGGGCGCCGGTCGGAAGTTTCAGATTCCGCGTTTAAGCTTGGCGCATGGCTGGGCAAACGAGATTTCGAAGGAACAACAATCGTGAATTGGCCGCAGGAATCGATACTGGTAACCGGGGGAACCGGGGCGTTCGGGAAAAAGTTTGTGGAGATCATGCTGCGCGACTACCATCCTCAGAGGTTGGTGATCTTCAGCCGCGACGAGTTGAAACAGCATGAGATGAGATCTTCAGGCTTCGATCATTCCAGCCTGCGGTACTTTATTGGTGACGTTCGGGACGTGCAACGCTTGAACCGGGCGCTCTCGGGCATGACCCTAGTGGTTCACGCGGCGGCGCTCAAGCAGGTGCCGGCTTGCGAATCCAATCCGTTCGAAGCGATCCAGACCAATATTATGGGCGGCCGCAACGTGATTGATGCGGCGATTGACCAAGGCGTCCGCCGAGTTCTGGCGCTTAGCACTGACAAGGCGGTGAATCCGATCAATCTATACGGCGCCACTAAACTGTGCGCAGAGAAGATATTTGTGCAGGCCAATGCTTATTTGGAAGGGAAAAATGCGCGCTTCAGTTGTGCGCGTTACGGGAACGTGGTGGGGAGCCGGGGGAGCGTGATCCCAGTTTTTGTTGAACAGCGGCGGCGCGGGAAGATTACGATCACCGATCCGCTTATGACGCGATTCTGGCTGACACTGGAACAGGCCGTAAAGTTTGTGATCCGTTGCTTCGATCAAATGTACGGCGGCGAGATTTTTGTGCCGAAGATTCCTAGCATGCGACTCGTGGACCTGGCAGAGACGATCGCTCCGGGATGCCAGGTTGAGTACATCGGGATTCGTCCGGGAGAAAAATTGCATGAGGTGCTGGTGTCCGAAGACGAGTCGCGACAGACGCTCGAAACTGAAGACATGTACGTGATCCAGCCGGCACATCCGTGGTGGAAATCGGGAAAATGGGTGAATGCTAAGCCGCTTCCGGAAGGCTTTCGTTATTCGAGCGACACGAACGAATGGTGGCTGACGCGACGAGAGTTGGAAGAGTTAGTGGCGCCAGAAGCGGCGGAACCGGCTCAGGTATCGGCATAGGATGTGTGCCTTAACCAGAAAATTGGGGACACTTGCCGTCCATGGGGGTACGCCCGTGAGGGGAACATTGTTGCCCTATGGAAGGCAGAGCTTGGATGACGCAGACATTCTGGCAGTGGTTGAGGTTCTGAAGTCGGACTGGCTGACTACAGGTCCGAAGATTGTCGAATTCGAAGAGCGGTTTGCGGCGTGCGTCGGCGCGCGATGCGCGGTCAGCTTCAGTTCGGGAACGGCCGCATTGCACGGTGCGGCGTTTGCGTCCGGATTGGGACCGGGCGATGAAGCCATCACAACTCCGATGACTTTCTGTGCAACGGCGAACTGCATTTTGTATCAGGGCGCAAGGCCGGTATTCGCAGATGTCTCGTCGGATACGCTGGGTCTTGATCCTCAGAAAGTCTCCCAGAAGCTTTCTTCCCACACCAAGGCCATCATCGCGGTCGATTATGCGGGGCATCCCGCCGCGCTTGATGAATTGGGGAAACTGGGGAAGCAACACGGAGCGCTGCTGATTGAAGATGCGTCGCATGCGCTGGGCGCGGGATACCACGGGAAACGCGTTGGTGGCATTGCCGACATGACTGTGTTCAGCTTTCATCCCGTAAAGCACTTGACGACCGGCGAAGGCGGCATGGTTACAACCAATGACACGCGGCTAGCCGAGACGTTGCGGAGGTTCCGTAATCACGGCATCAGCAGCGAAGTTAGCACGCGGCAGGGATCGGGGCAGTGGTTTTACGAGATGGTGTTGTTAGGCTTCAATTATCGGCTGACGGATATTGCCTGCGCGCTGGGACTATCACAACTGGAGAAACTGGCAGCGAACCTTGCACGCCGGCGGGAAATTGCAGCGCAATACGCGGAGGCATTCCGGGATTTGCCGGCTATTGTTGCGCCTACTGTGCGCGAGGGCGTGAATCCGGCATGGTACCTCTATCCGATCCGATTGCAACTGGAAATGCTGTGTTGTGGGCGCGCAGAGGTCTTTAATGCCCTGCGCGCGGAAAACATGGGAGTGAATGTTCACTACGTTCCCGTGCATCAACATCCGTATTACCGCGAGCGCTTTAAGTCGAAAGAAAGCTATCCCGTGGCCGAGGACGCCTACGAGCGGCTGATCAGTTTGCCAATGTTTCACTCCATGACGGCGCAGGATGTGGAAGACGTGATTCACGCGGTGTGTAAGGTGATGGCGCACTATCAAGATCAGCGGGCGCACGCAGGGAAGAGCCAGCGCTCGCTTTGCTCTAGTAAAGCAGAGAATTGATTCGAATGGCGGAAGCCGAGAGAGACGTCGCTCCAGCGAGTGTATGCGGAAGGTTGCAAGACATTGTCAACATGGCTGAGAACCGAATTCGGAAGGCCATCCGGAAGGCGAGATGATCCATCCCCAAAGCCTTTTCCGCCGTTGCGTATGAGGAGACGCTTGGAGATTTACGACGGTCGATGAATTTAGGCACACTTTTGATTCGGGCCCGGCGCCAGTCTCGCGATAGGAACGGGACATGTGATGCGCTGCCTGGCACTGGCCCATGCGTGGCAGGACGCCGGGGGCACCGTATGTCTCGCCGCGGCAGAGGTGCCGGATGCGCTTTCGTCTCGATTGATTGCCGAAGGGGTCTTACTAAACCGGATTCATGCGAACCCGGGTGGCCCCGAGGATGCTTGTGTGACGGTTGCGCAGGCTCGTCAGTTAGGAGCCAGTTGGGTCGTGATCGACGGCGATCGCTTCGGCAGTGATTTTCTGGAGACGGTTCGCGGTGCCGGCTTTTGCGTGCTGCTAATCGATGATTTCGCCGCCCGGGAGTTTTTTCCTGTCGATCTGATCGTGAATCCGAACCTTGACGATAATGAGGAGCCATATCGAAAACGCGGCGCGACAGCACGGCTGTTGATGGGCCCGTCATACGTTTTGCTACGCCGCGAGTTCAGGGAAAGGTCGATAAAAAGAGAAATTCGCCAAACGGGCAACAGGATTCTCGTCACTCTCGGCGGAAGCGATCCAGAGAATCTGACGCCAAAAATCGCGGACGCTCTCGCGTACTGCTCCGAGCTTGAAGTTACGGTGGTAGCGGGAACTGCCTACGACAAAGCAAAAGCAAATGAGCTGCAAGAGCTGAACACGAACAATGTCCGAGTCGTGTTCAACCCTCCAAACATGGCACAGGTTATGAGGGACTCCGATCAGGCCATTATCGCCGCGGGCGGAACACTCTGGGAGCTTCTTTCCATGGGGTGTGCAGTATTGAGCTATTCTAGAAACGTTGTCCAAACTCGCGTAGCACAGGCGTTGTCGCAACGCGGGGTGTTGGTAGACATGGGTGAGACTCGCTACTTTGACAAGGGAACGCTTACGTTAGCGGTGAAAGAGATGGTCGATTCACACGTGCGGCGTGAGCACATGACAAACCTAGCCCAGACACTCGTCGACGGCTGGGGAACAAAACGGGTTGTAGCCGCGGCAGCGACCCTTTGTCACAGACGAGTCTGATGGATATCGCCATGGGGCTTCCCGCGACAACATGATTACGTAGAAAAATTTAAGTCGTTGAATCATGTGAGGTTTTTCGTGACGATCCTGGTCGTGGGCGGAGCAGGCTACGTCGGCAGTCATGCCGCGCGCTCTCTGCGGCATTCCGGCTATAAGGTCGTGCTCTATGACAATCTCTCAACCGGGTTTCGCCGCCTGGCGCAAGGCTTCGAACTGGTGGAGGGCGACATCGCCGACGAAGCCAAGCTCCGTCCAGTGCTCGCGAGCGTGGACGCGGTGATGCACTTTGCCGGCCACGCCTATGTGGGAGAGTCCGTCGAGAACCCGCGCAAGTATTTCCGGAATAATGTTCTCGGGGCGCTCAGTCTGCTGAACTCCGCGCTGGACACCGGTATCCGCCGCTTCGTGTTTTCCTCCACCTGTGCTGTATACGGCATCCCCGAGCAAATTCCGATCACCGAGCAGGCACCGCGCGAACCGGTCAATCCTTATGGCGCATCAAAGCTTTTTTTCGAAAACGCGCTCGAGGCTTACAGCCGCGCTTACGGATTGCGCTCGGTGAGGTTACGCTATTTCAATGCCGCGGGAGCCGATGAACGCGGCGAGATTGGCGAGCTCCACGATCCGGAAACTCACCTTATTCCACTGGCGCTTGCCGCCTCCACCGAGAGCGGACCCGAGCTGCAAATCCACGGGTCCGACTACGCGACTCCCGATGGCACCTGCATTCGCGACTACATTCATGTGAACGATCTCGCCGACGCGCATGTACGAGCGTTGCAATACCTGGAAAGAGGCGACGAAAAGGACGGTGGGTCGTTGGCCATCAATCTGGGGACGGGCCGGGGACATTCCGTTCTCGAAGTCATGCAGGCGGTGGAAAACGTCACTGGACAGTCAGTTCGGCGAAAGATGGGACTGCGACGGCCGGGCGATCCTCCGGTGCTGGTGGCAGATCCGGCGAAGGCTCAAACAGTGCTGGGATGGACCGCCAAGCGCAGCCTCGCCGACATCGTTTCGAGCGCATGGACCTGGATGCAGAAAACATCGAGCGGCTCCTGAACTGAGTCCAGGCGGGTTCCGAGCGGTTCCATCTCAAGACGTACTTGAGACAACCAATGCGCGGACTCATGCGCTAGGAGTCTAGCGAAGAGGCTGCATGGAATTCTGGCGGCCTCCTCTTCCGAGGCCGCCAATATCAAGGAAGTGTTCTAATTTCGTATCACTTCACCCGCAATGCAGTGGGAAAGTACTAGCAGCTACGGCACAAGCCGAGCGACGAAGCCACCAGGAAACTGTGTCATTATGAAAGATTGGATGTGCGTTCTTCCGTCAGGGTCGTCGTGTGCTAATCTTGTTCAAACAAAATTACATCCCGCAATAGTCTGGAGGAGCGATGTCGGCGAAGCGTCTCGCAGTTCTGGCTGTGCCAGTTCTAGTTCTCGTTTCGAGCGCGTTGGCGCAAGTAAATGAGTTTTCTGTCACGGCGGGGCGAACTTTCGTGAGCACCCAGACGATTCAGAACCCGCCGCCGAACGACCCGAATCCCAACATTCATTTCGGGAACCCGCCAAGCATCGCGTTCAATTACGGTCGGCTGCTCAAGCGCCATAGTATTTTCGGGCTGTACGGGGAATTACCCGTAGCGATCTATTTTCGGATGAACCTAAACACCTACGCGGACCTGATTCCAAGGGACGTCGGGGCTCTGTTCGCGACCCCATCCGCGCGATTGAACATTTTTTCCGGCCAATCAGTTAGCCCCTGGGTTAGCGTGGGCGGTGGCTATGGCCGTTTTCGGGAAGCCCCTTATCTCATTTGGAGCGGATTCAACCCTGGGCCGACCGGCACCAATACCGGCGTAGTCCAGTTCGGGGCTGGACTGGATGTGTGGTTTTGGCATCGGTGGGGCGCGCGATTCGAAGCGCGCGATTTCTACTCCGGAACTCCCGACCTGAACGTTGATACTGGGAGAAGCCGCCAACACAATTACTACGTCGGCGTCGGCGTCACCCACCGCTTCTAGCCGGCGGCTGCGCAGTTCGACGTTTTTCTGGAATTAGCCGTCTCGGCGGCGGCGATGTCACTGAAATGCTCGGGCAGGCTTTGAGCGACTTCCATCGACTTGCCGAAATGTTCAAGCAGGGTGCGAAGTCCCTGAGTGATGCGAGTGGTCTTGCAGTCAGACATGTCGACCGCTCGCCAACGGAACGCGACGGCCTCCAACTCCTGCATCCCAAATGCCTCGAGACCCATCGGGCTTGGATATCTCGGCCAAAGACTTGGAAGTAGCCAACCCACAAAGCACATAGAACAGTGCAGCATTAGCTGGGATTTGCAAATTGAAATCTACGAAGCTATGGAGCAGAATTCCCGTACACCCCAACAAAGCGGCGAGGGAGACGGCCTCATCCCATTGGAATTCCGAGCGGCGAGAGGTCGGTAGTCCGTGTCGGTACAGGCACACGAGAAACCACAGCATCAGCCCGAAGCCGAGCAAGCCGGTCTCCACCAGAAGCTGCGCATAGTCGTTATGCGCTTCATTTACGAACAGGTTCGTATAGAAGCTGCGGTAACTCGGATAGACCGTTGGGAAGGTTCCCAGCCCCCAGCCCCCGACTGGCCGCTTGGAAAACATTCGCAAGCTGTCCTTGGTGATATCCATACGAATGCCAGGGCTGAGATCTCCGAGGCGTCCCAGCACCTGCACCTTGCCTAAGAAGATCAGCAGCGCCAGGATAAAAACGCACACCGACATTGTTCCCAGAGCTATGCGAGGGCTTCGCCTCTTCCCGAGAGTCAGTGCTGCGAACAGTACCATTTCAAAAACGAAAGCCAGCATTCCTGCTCGCGAGCCGGAAAGGAAAATCGTGCCAGCCATCAATACCGCGCAAGCGCCGACCAAGACTCGCTTCCCCCCTCGCAGCACATGTCCCATACTCAGCACAAAGGGAATCGGCACCAGCATCTCCATCAGACCGGCATAGTGGTCATGGTTGACGTAACTTCCATAGATTGAGCCGTTAAACTGTGCACTATGGACCCAGAAAATTTTGCCGTTGGTAGTCAAATCCTGGGCGAGCGCAAAAAAGGCGTAAAGGGCTCCGAAAACAATCATTATAAGTGCGAATATCTTGCGAGTGCTTTCCTCTCTGACGCATTCCGCTCCAATCAGCAGCACAATCCCATAAGAGACATACTTAAGTGCTTCGTATTCAGTAACGTACTCATGGGCAGACCTGTGCAGCACAACCTGCGCGAGGATGAGCCCGAAAAAAAGGAATGCAGGCAGGTACAGAGGGTTTTTCGATAGCTTCACCTGCCGGGAAACAAGCTGCTTTCCCGCCCAAACCAGGAATAGAACAGCCGCACCAGCCTCGAAGGCGAAAGTCGACCACTTTTCGACTGCACCGAACGCCAAAACCGCAAAAATTAAAAGGGCGCATAGGCCGAGAACGAGCACCCATTGCAGGATCCCTGCCTCGCAACCGCGGCGGGGCTCCAGATCGATAGAATCATTCGTATCGACAAACGCGTACGATGATATTTTCAACATCACCGATCCTTGTCCTATTTCTCCACTAGCCTGAGATCGTCGATCCAAGGTTTGCCCCGAATTAGGGCGCCGGCAGGCTGGCGGACAATCTTCAGCAATACTAGATCAGTGTTCGGGCCGGTTTGGAATCGTGCTTGTTGCAGACGCCAGGGATTAGTGCCGAGTAAATCATCGGTGAGAACGAATGAAGCATTGGTGTAAGCATCCACGATGGCAAATCGCGGACCGCTGGCACTCTCGATGTCTTCGGTCCTGGATTCGGCACTAAACTCGTACTCGGTGAGTGGTTTTACCACGACGAACTGAAGGATTCCCGCATCGGCTGGATTTTGCCCATCGAAGGCGACGGAGAGCGATCTTGTTCCGTTGTAAAACTCACTGGTGTCTATGGCTAGAGCCGCGTGGGGGTTCGATTCGTACGACCAGTCGAAGCCGCCGTTCAGCACGTTCTCCTCAAATCCACCGTTTACGACCAGGTTCTCACGAGAGGGAAGGTAGGGCTGAAGAGAGCGATTGACGCCGGCCAGTTGTTGCCATGCAGTTTGTGCCGCTGCGACTTCCTGCTTCTCGATGAGAAACCGAAAGTAGGGAAATGCGAGCTTCGTCGGGAACTCCTGGTTTAATGCGATCAAATGGTCCCAGACGTTTTCCGCGGCGGCTACTTCCTGTTTGGAAATAAGCAAACGCAGAAACGACAGGTACAGATCCGCTCTTCGCGGCAGCGCCCGATCAAGAATCTGATTCGCGTCTCCGGTTGCACGCCAGCAGAGCTGGAGGGCAGAGTCAACTGCCTCCGGATCGTTAGCGAGAACAACGCGAAAACTACTAAGTGCCCTTTCTTGATCACCCTGAATCAAGAAAAAGTTTGCGGCCTCCCAGGCGACGTGCGGTGTCGTTGGGTCCGCTTCCACAGCCCGTTCAACACTCCGTTCCTGCTCGCTGGTTCGGCCAGCCATCTGATAGGCGCCCGCTAAATCCAGCCAGTACCACGCTACATAGGGGTTCAAACGCACCGCAGTCCGATAGTTAGCAATAGCGTCATTGAGATTTTCGCCGGACAGTGCCAGGCTTCGGCCGAGCATTTCGGGATATTCAGCGTTCGATGGTTCTAGCCGGATGGCTTTGTTGAGATTCGATAAGTCCGGAGTCGCTGCCAGGTGGGAGGCGAGGTATGCAGGCAGAGCTAAGCGCATATACAGGCCTACGAGAATGCAGCAGGCGGCAGAAAAAGAAAACATCCGTAGCGGGGACCGCAATTCAATCGGCATCTGGTCCATACCGGTGAGGGTACCTTTTGCGCCGGCCACATGGCTGCATCGAAATTACAATACCATGTTACGAAACTTTGCCGGCGGTCTTAGTCTCACCTTGGGGCGAGGCCTCATCGTAGTAAAGGTGCGCCTCTGGACTGCCATAGGTGTAGTAGTAGCCGTCGCCCGAATGGAGATCAAGCGCGTTTAGGACAATACCCATAACCCTGGCGTTGACCTGCAGCAGCAGATCACAAGCGCGCCGAAGGGCGGGTTTTGAAGTCTTCCCCGCGCGCGCGACCAGGATGACTCGGTCCGCCTCCGGAGACAAAACCACGGCGTCGGTCACAGATAAACATGGTGGAGTGTCGATGATTATGTGGTCAAACTCATTCCGCCAGCGCGTGATGTGATCCTTCATGACGGTCGAGCCGAGCAACTCGACAGGCTGTGGCGGAATTGGGCCTGCTGGCAAAATCCACAAGTTCGGCACTTGAGTAAACGGAACTACCACGTCTTCGATCTTGTCGACTCCGCTTATGAGGGTGCTGAGGCCTCCACGAGACCGAAAGCCAAACAGCTTGTCAATGCCGGGCCGACGGAGGTCCGCATCGATAAGCAATACGCGGCTCCCGCGC
>Ga0182024_10000840_pt1 | contig 80146 bp, 70 predicted proteins | sample P32metaG_FD_120480 | JGI IMG/M metagenome (GOLD analysis project Ga0182024, IMG submission 120480) | Permafrost microbial communities from Stordalen Mire, Sweden - P3-2 metaG (Illumina Assembly) | ecosystem: Environmental > Terrestrial > Soil > Wetlands > Permafrost | place: Sweden: Stordalen...
ATGCCCATCTCGATGACGGCGCAACTGTCGTCGTGACCTTCTACACCAAGCCGAATCATGGACCTCTCGCACCGGGGGTTACCATCAATCTCACGCTGCCAGATGGTCGGCAGTTCGACAGGATCTACAGCACCACTGCCGATCAGCTCACCATGTCCAAGGAGAAGTGCGATGTGCGGGTCGGGTCCAATCACCTTACCGATGATCTCCATCGCTACCGCATCACAGCTGCCATTGAGGAAATATCTGTCGAGATCGAGTTGGCCGGTGAGGTTCGCCCCTGGCGTCCAAAGTCCGGCCATTTCTATTTCGGCTCCGGAGGACGGGAAAAGCTGTTCGCTTGGTTGCCGTCGGTGCCCCAAGGTTTGGCGTCTGTCCGGTACAAAGTCGGCGATAAGGAATATCGCGCCTCTGGCAGCGGTTACCACGATCACGGTTGGGGAGATGCCCCTGCGCAGACGCTCATGCACAACTGGTATTGGGCGCGGGCCAAGGTTGGTCCCTATACAGTCATTGCCTCACGCATCACGGCGACTGAAGCCTATGGTTACGAGACACAGATCATCTACATGTCGGCGAAGGACGGTGAGATTATTGCGGACGATGACGCCAAGGTCTCCTTCCAGATCGAGCGCGTCGCCACCGATAGCAAGACCGGCAAGCCCGTCGCCGACATCACGCGCTATTCCTACCGAGATGGTGATACTCGCTATGTCGTGACCTTCGAGCGGCAAAAGACACTTCTGCAAACCGTCTTCAGGGAGGAAATGCCACTTATTAAGCGACTGTTTGCCAAGATCGTTGGCTTCGATGGTGCCTATCACCGCTTCACGGGCAAGGTCACAATCGAGAAATTTGAGAAGGACGTGCGCGTGGAAATTTTCGATGACCATGCCATATGGGAGTTGATGTATTTCGGTAAGACGCGAAGCAGTCAAGGGCCTGCCCACATGCTGGCGGCTACCGAATGATACGTGTCGCGAGCGATCCGGCGTCTACACATCAATCCCTGGGGCATGTACATGAGGGCGCCGGGCCTGCTAGTTCTTCTCCAACGAAAGGACCCCACTCCTGAAAAGGGAAAACTGCACGGCGGGCGGCGAAGTAAGTCAGGACTTGGTGCGTCATGGTTCTTTCTCAAGTGCGGCCCTATAGCCGTTTCGGAATTGGTGTAGACCGAAAGCACACAGCGAAGTGGCGTTTTCATCAAGAAAACGCCACCTTTCAATGCTCACAAAAGTTCACGTGAATTCCGAAACTGCTCTAGTACCGCTCCATGAACTCCGGATCGACCGGGTTCTCAAACAGCGAAGCGTCGCGCGTGACGATGGTCAGGCCCGAAGGCGTCACAAAGTAGCGCCGCTTGTCTTCGACCGGGTCATAGCCGATGACGGTGCCTTCGGGAATATGTACGTCGCGGTCGATGATGGCCTTGCGAATGCGGCAGTGGCGGCCGATGTTGACGTGCGAAAAGATGATGCTGGCGTCCACGTCGGAGTAGGAGTTGACGCGCACATCCTGCGACAGCACGGAGTTTGAAACCGAAGCGCCGGAGATGATGACGCCGGCGGTGATCACCGAGTTGACCGCCGCGCCTGTGCGGCCCGGCTCGCCGAAGACAAACTTGGCCGGCGGATACTGGCGCACGCGTGTGCGCATCGGCCAGCTCTTGTCATACAGATTAAAGGTCGGCGAAACCGAGCAAAGATCCATGTTGGCGTCGTAATAAGCGTCCAGAGTGCCCACATCGCGCCAGTAGAGCGCCTGCTGCTTGTTCTCATCCACAAAGCTGTAGGCGACCATCTTCTTTTTACCCAGCATATTCGGCAAAATATTGTGGCCGAAGTCGTGCTTGGAGTCGGCGTCTTCGGAATCGGCAATGAGGGCTTTGAGTAGAACCTCGGTATTAAAGATGTAAATGCCCATCGAGGCATCCACGGCATTGGGGTTAAAGGGAGAGCGGAAGCTGGTGGAGGCCGGCTTTTCCTGGAAGCCGAGAATTTCTCCCGTCTGGCCCACCTCGACAACGCCAAACCGGGAAACCTCGTCGGGCGGAATGGGCAGCGTGGCCAGCGTCACTTCGGCGTTCTTTTCGATGTGGTGCTCCATCATGCGGCTGTAGTCCATTTTGTAGATGTGATCGCCGGAGAGGATGATCATGTACTTGGGCTGCTCGCTGCCGATGGAATAAATGTTCTGATACACAGCGTCGGCGGTGCCCATATACCAGTTGGAGCCGGTGCGCTGCATGGGCGGCAGCAGCTCGAAGAACTCGCCCAGCTCCTGGGCCACAATGCCCGTCCAGCCTTCGCGGATGTGCCGGTTGAGCGAGAGAGCCTTGTACTGGGTCAGAATGTACACCTTGCGCAGGCCGGAGTTGATGCAATTGGAGAGCGTGATGTCGATAATGCGGTAGTGTCTGCCAAAGGGCACCGCCGGTTTGGCGCGATCGCGGGTGAGCGGAAAGAGCCGTTCTCCGGCGCCGCCCGCCAGCAAGACTCCGAGTGTGTCTCTCATATCCGTTTTAACCTGCTTTCGTACTGATGCTTTTGGCGAGCCTCACGCAAACAGGGACTGCCGCAATCCCGTACGGTATCTTCTTCGGCGACACTTATGCAAATGCCTCACCGAACGGTGGAGAATATCATATGAAGATGAAGTTGGCAGCCCACTCATTTATATCAACGATGTTGGATCGAAGATGACTGGTTCGAGCGCAGCGGCGAACAGTACGCCAGGCGCGCCGACGGCCTGGCCGACGAAAGAGTCATACCGGCCCGGCGCCCGGCTCATCGCTTCTTCTTGAACTTATACTCCGCGCCGACCGAGAGGCCGAAGTTCCAATAGCCATAGGTCGCCATGTTCCCGTAGTTGATGCCGTAGCGCGTATACAGGGCATCGGGAGTGACGCGGAAAGCCCAGTGGGCTGAGCGGTTCAGGTCGATGTGGCCGCCGATGATGGCCGCCAGAGCAACCTGATTATTGAAGAATCCAACCACCGAGGGCGGGTTGCCCAGCAAATCCTTCTCGAAGTCGCCATAGGTGCCGCCAATCATCGCATGAGCAATGAACGCGCCATGCTTGTTGTGCGGTCCCAACCATTCCGGCCCGGCGACAAACATGTATTGGCTCACGAAGGGCCCTTGAATGGGCCCAAAATTGGCATTGGCATGATTGACCGCGGCGCCGCTGGTTCCCATGTAGACGCGTCCGGTGGCTTCTCCGGCCCAGTGCTTGGTTAACCAATATGACCCGCTCAGGTCGAGGCCGCCCAGATTTGCGCCTTGTTGCAAAGGAGGCGGGCCGGCCTTCATATGTCCATAGGCGGCGCCCAGCGAGATGTCGTAGCGGTTGTCATAGCGGACGCCCGCCAGCGGGTCGACGACAACGTACTTGCCATTGCTCGCGGGCGGTGCGGCTGTGGTGCTCTGTGCGTTGCCGCAGGTTCCTGCACACACGGCCAGAGCAGCAATGCCTGCGATAGAAGAGATAAATCTTACGGGGAGACGCATCACCATCCAGCTTACAGGACCACGCCGACGAGCGACAACGGGGCCTTGGTTTGGGGTTAAGGCTCGCAGCGCTCGGTCCAGCGCGCCCACAGCAGGTAGTGCAAAGTTTTCAAGGTTTCGACGGATGCGGCAGTGGTAACGTAAGCGGTCGATCGCGGCAAGAGCGAGGGAGCAGCGTGGGTGCTCCACTGAAGCGGCAGTTGGCTGAAGATGAGGCCCGCGCGCGGCAGGTGGGCCGCACTTGAAACCACTTCCGCGGAATGCCATCCATGCTGCTGCATAATGCGCGTCGCGTAGCAGGCATTCTGCATGGTATCCAGGGCTTCGGGTTCTAGCAGGATTGCGGAATCCGGAATGCCTAGCGCGTGCGCCGCTTGCGCCATCACCCGCGCTTCTACAAAGCGATTGTGAGCGGGCCCGCCGGTAAGGATGAGCCGTGGAGCGACGCCGAGCTGGTATTCGCGCACCGCTTCGGTGACGCGGGATAACTGGGAAGGGGTCGGGTTTCCGTCGGCGTCGGCAGAAGTGCCGAGCACAATGATGGCGTCAAAGCGGGTGAGAGAGGTGTTGGCGGTCGGCGCAAGCTGGCGTGCAATGGCGGCCCAGGCCAGCAAAGCCGCTGCCAACCCGGCGGCGGCCAGCAGGCTGCGCCTCAGCCAATTAGGCCGGCGGGACCGGGAGCGGGTTCGAACCGTGTGGGGCCGAGACCGGCGCGCAGGCGAGGCCCGCCGGTGCGGCCGCAGCGAGGTGGGGGCCAACTGGAATCCTCCAGATCCTACTCTTCCAGGTCCTACTCTAACGGGTGCAGGCGGCAATGGCTTTCGGCGACGGCAGCGGGGAACCAGCCTTGATACAACCAGCTCAGCCCAGGTCCGCGGGCGAGTCCCAGGCGGAAAAGACGAAATCTTTCAAGGGTTTACGTTTGCGTGGGGCCACTTCCTGATCAATGAATTGCTGGTTTGGCAGCGCCGCTGGTTCACCCTGATAGCCCAGCGCGATGACCGAGCCCAGGATGTAAATATCGGGAATCTCAAAGGCCTTACGGGCGATTGCCTCGTCGAAACCGGCCATCTGGTGGGCGGAAAGTCCAAGCGCCGAAGCCTGCAGGGTGAGGTAAGAGGAGGCAGCGCCTAAGTCAAACAGAGCCACGCGGTTAGGAGTATCGTTGTGGGAAAATCTGGTTCTGGCCGCGCCCAGGATGAGGACCGGCGCAGACGCCGCCCAGGCCTGATTGAAGGGCGCGAGCGCAGAGAATATCTTCTTGTAGGTGAGCGAGTTACGGTCGCCGACGAGAAAGCGCCAAGGCTGCTCGTTATACGAGGACGCAGCCCAGCGGGCCGCTTCAAAGACCTTATGGAGGAGCTCGGGGCTGACATCGCGATCCGCAAACGAGCGCGGGCTCCAGCGCTGGTGCAGGATAGGCAGGACGCCGTTGACGGCAGGCGCGTGCTTCAAAGTATTGACTTCACTGGCCGTTAGCGGCATGGGCAGGGCTCCTTGAGAAACTTCGCGAGAAAGTATCGGCATCTCCAGTTTGATTCTCGGATTGTCGCAGAGGATTCCTCTAACACAGCTTTCGGATAGCGGCTGCCAACCTCGAGCATTCTGTGATTCTTCTGATCCGAATGAACAACCTTAATTCTGAACAACATTAATTCTGTTAGAAATCAAGGCCGGCGGTGACTATCTAGTTATGCGACAGACTGAAGCCGGCCGGGATAGAGAGATGAACCAGGATTCTCTCTACGAGCAGGCAGCGCAAACCTACGGCGCTTCGCTCGACCGGCTCGCGCGGGCCTATGAGTTCGATGCCGAGGCGCGACGCGACCTGCTGCAGGAAATTCATCTCCATATCTGGCGCAGCTTCGCACAATTCGACGGGCGATGTTCGGTTAGAACCTGGCTGTACCGGGTGGCTCATAACGTTGCCACCGGACACGTGATTCGCCAGCGCCGGATCAGAAGCAGGCTGGTGAGCATCGAGGACATCGAAATCATGCCCGCCGATGACCAAAGTGAACGTGACGCCGGCCAGGCCCAGGCGCTTGAGCGCCTATCGATGCTGATCCAGCGGCTAAAGCCCCTCGACCGCCAGATCATCGTTTCCTATCTTGAAGGCATGGACGCAAGTTCGATTGCCGAGATCACCGGTTTCACGCCGGCGAACATCGCGATGAAGGTTCACCGAATCAAGAACGTTCTGAAACGGTGGTTCGGCGCAGGAGGTTCTTATGCCGAGTGAATTCCCCATCAACGACCCGCGAAATGTTTGGCAACACCAGCCAACGGAGGCATACAAAATGTCAGTAAATGAATTGCGCCACAAGGCACAACAGCGTCACAGCAGAGCCCGCTTCGAAGCGCTCTACCAGATCACGATCGGCCTGGTCCTGAGCGCTTTCTTCGCATGGTCTTTCACCAGAGCTCACCAGGGATTTCCGCGCTTCGGTTTGGGGGTGCTGAGCCTCTGGGGATTATTTGCGGCCTGGCAGGCATACCGATGGATTTGGCCGGACAAGTTGAAGCCGGATGAAACGGTCAGCACGTCTCTCGAGTTTTATCGAAAGGAACTCGAAAAGCAGCGCGACTACAGCATCCACGTCTGGCGCAGGGCCGGCCTGACCTTCTGTTTCCTGGGTCTGGCGATGATTGTGGTCCCAGAGCTGATCCATGCGCTTGCTGCTCCACGGCTCCTGCTGAACGTCATGCCTGTTCTCGTGCTTCTCGCCGTTTGGGTGGCAATTTTCATCCCCAAGAGGAAGCGGAATCTGCGCAAGCTGCAACAGGAGATCGATGGATTGCGCCTGTTTGAGCGGGAAAACCCTTCATGAGGTATAGGCTCCCCGCCAAATCGAAGGTTGCAGGATGGATCGGCGCCCCCCAGGATGGTAGCGTGGAACGGATATGAAGTCACTCACTGCGGACGCGATGGGAGAGGTGGGCCTGGAGGCGCCGATAGCGGTGCTCGCGGCCAGGACCTGGGACACGATCGTCGTCGGTGCGGGCCACAACGGGCTGGCGTGCGCGGCGTATCTGGCGCGGGCGGGGCAGCGCGTGCTGGTCATCGAGAGCCGCACGCGGGTGGGCGGTGCCTGCACCATTGAAGAGCCGTTTCCAGGGGTCAGAATGTCTCCCTGCGCGTATCTGGCCGGGCTGTTGCATCCGCTGGTGGTGGAAGAGCTGGAGCTGGCGCGGCGCGGCTATCTGTGGACGCCTGCAGTGAACGGGCTGTTTGTGCCGTTTCTGGATGGGAGCAGCATCCAGCTATGGGACGATGACGAAAAGTGCGCGGCGGAAGTGCGGGCGCTGGCTCCCGGAGACGTAGATGGCTGGCGCGCCATGAGCGATGTAATTCGGCGTCTCCGGGATAAGCTGCGCCCAGCGCCTGCTGCGAACCAGCATGGCGCAGAGGCCTATGCGCGCGATGTGTGGATGGGCGAGGCGCCGACGCGGGAAGAACTGGAAGATCGGCTGGCGGGCGATACGGAGGCGCGCGCGGTGCTGTTTGACTGGTCGATGGCCGAGTTTGTCGAGAAATACATGGAGGACGAGCGGCTGCAGATAGCCTACCTCGGACAGGGCGTGATTGGCGCCAACGCGAGCCCCTTTGATAAAGGGACGGCGTCGATACGGTTTCATCATGCCAGCGGGCGGTTGGGCGGCATGGCGGGGATGTGGGGCTACGTGCGCGGCGGCATGGGGATGGTGTCGTTCTATTTTTGCGATGCGGCGCGCGAGGCCGGCGCCACGGTGATTGCGGGCGTGCCGGTGGCGGAAATTTTGCCGGGCGAAGGCGTCCGCCTGGAAGGTGGTGAGCGGATTGCCGCGCGGACCGTCGTGAGCAACGCCGACCCGCGGCAGACGCTGCGCCTGCTGGGCGCGCAGGCCGATAGCGCGTGGCGGCAGCGCGTGCAGCGTGTGCCTATGGAAGGATGCACGGTGAAGCTGAACGTGCATTTGAGAGAGCTGCCGAATTTCACGGCGCGGCCGGGCCCCGCTCATTCCGGTCAAGCCGAGGCGCACCATTACGGCCAGATAAACACTCCGCTGACAAAAGCGGAGTGGAAAGCAGGATTTGCGGCGGCGCAGGCAGGCGAGTTACCCGGGCACCTATGGTGCGAGTTATATTTTCAGAGCGTGCATGACAGCACGGTGGTTCCGGCGGGCGAGCATACGATGAGCGTGTTTGCGCAGTATGTGCCCTACAAATTTGCTCAAGGAACCTGGGATGAGCGGCGCGAAGAAGTGCGCTCGCTGGCAATGAAATCGCTGCGCCGGTTTATCTCGAATCTCGACAGCGCCGTGATTGACGCGCAGGTGCTCGGTCCGCCCGATATTGAGCAGAAGGTAGGCCTGACCGGCGGACATATCTTCCAGGGCGAGTGCCTGCCGGCCTTCATGTGGGCCAACCGGCTGACGGCGCGGACGCCGATGGCGGGCGTGTATCTGTGCGGAGCCTGCACGCATCCGGGCGGTAGCGTAATCGGCATGAACGGACGCAACGCCGCGATGGCGGTGCTGGCCGACGCAAAGAAAAATTAGCTTCATCGGCGCGCGCGGCTTTGATATGCTCCGCCGTACATGCCTCACGATCCGGCACTCCAACATCCGGCACTCAAGCATCCGGCTCTCAAACGAGGAATCCGGTTCCGCGACCTGGTGCTGTTTTACGTGGTGGTGGTTCTCAGCGTGCGCTGGACGGCGACCGCCGCCGCCGCCGGTCCCAGCATCCTGGTGGTCTGGGTCGCCGCCCTCTTCTGTTTCTTCATTCCCCTGGCCGCAAGCGTGATGGAGCTCGCTTCGCGCCATCCCGAAGAGGGCGGCATTTACATCTGGACGCGCGAGGCCTTCGGCGACTTCTCCGGCTTCATCTGCGCCTGGACCTACTGGATGAGCAATCTGCCCTTCTTTGCCGGCGTGCTCTACTTCGGCGCGGCTTCGGTGTTGTTTGCCTTCGGCAAGCGCGCGCAGAGCCTGGCCGGCAACCCGCTCTACTATGTAACCTTCGCCATTTTCTGGCTGGCCGTGATCACCTTGCTCAACATCCGCGGCGTGGACGCGGGCAAGTGGCTCAACAATATTGGCGCCCTCGGCAGCCTGCTCCCCCTCACAATTCTCATCCTCATGGCCGCAGTCTCCTGTTGGCGCTTTGGCCCGGCAACCCACATCACAGCCGCCGGCCTGGTGCCGCATTGGTCGCTCAACAACGCCGTTTTCTGGTCCAGCGTGTTCTTTGCCTTTAGCGCCATTGAGGCAGCCTCCGCCATGGGCGATGAGATTCAAAATCCGCGCCGCGCCATTCCATCGGCGCTTCTTGTCGCAGGCTGCATCCTCACCATCGGTTACATTGGCGGCACCGCCGCGCTGCTGGTGGCTCTGCCCAGCCAGGCAGTGGGCGGCCCCGACGGCTTTGTCCACGGCATCGCCCTGCTCGCCGGCCGTCTGGGTCTCGCATGGCTGCTGGTGCCCATGGCTCTGCTGGTCGCGCTCAACGCCGTCGGCGGAGCGGCCGCCAATCTCTCCTCCACCGCGCGCCTCCCCTTTGTGGCCGGCGTCGACCGCTATCTGCCCCCCGCATTCGGCTGGATTCACCCCCGCTATCGCACCCCCTGGGTCGCCATCGCGGTTTACGGCGCAGCCGGCATGGTTGTCGCGCTGCTCAGCCAGGCTGGAACCACGGTCCGCGGCGCCTATGACGTGCTGGTCAGCATGTCGGTCATCTCGCTTTTTCTGCCCTATCTCTTCCTCTTCGCTGCCATGATCCGCTTGCAGCGCAGGCCGGCCGGGCCTGAGGTGCGCCGGGTCCCGGGCGGTAAACCAACAGCCATCGCACTGGCCTCCATGGGACTTCTCAGCACCGCGCTGACCATCGTCCTGTCCGTCATCCCCTCCGGCGACGAAACCAATAAGCCACTGGCCGTGGCCAAGGTCTTAGGTGGGACGGCGGTGCTGGTGGGTGCCGGCGTGGCCGTGTTTCTGGCCTCGCGCTGGAAGACGCAGCGGATGGCGAGACGCGTCGCCAAGAGGTAGGTCAGGACGGTTTTAGTTGGACGCGCCTTAGCCGACCAGCGAATGCGCGGCGTAGGCGATGCGGTTTCTTCCCGTGCGCTTGGCCTCGTACAGCGCGCGGTCGGCGCGGTCGAGGAACTGTTCGACGGACAAAGACTGGTCGCTTAAGAGGACGCTGACGCCAAAGCTGCAGGTGAGGCTGACCTGGCCGCCGGGGAATCGAACCGGCGCGCTGCAGATGGCGCTGTGGACCCTGAACAGACGAGCCTGGCTCATGGAGGCATCTGCGTCCGGCATCAGCAGCAGAAACTCCTCGCCTCCGTAACGGCTCACGGTGTCATAGGACCGGACCGAATCGATGAGGCGGCGGCCAATTTCGCGAAGCACTTCATCCCCTACTATGTGGCCGTGCGTGTCGTTGATTTCCTTGAAGTGGTCGAGGTCGATCATCACGGCGGTGAGCGTGCTTCCTTCGCGGCTGACGCGGGCCATTTCGCGGCTTAGAACATCGTAGATGGCGCGGCGGTTGAGCAGGCCGGTCAACGGATCGCGGCTCGCCAACTCGCGCAGCGCCTCCCGTGCCTCGGTCAGTTGCTGCTTCTCAAGCTCCAACTGTTCGGTTCTCTCGCGGACCACGGCTTGCAATCTCGCCTTGCTTGCCACCAGTCCGCTCTCTCGCCAGCGGATGGCCGCAAACGCGAACAGCAGCAGAGCCGATGTCAGGCCGATCTGAAACGGAAGGCTATTCCACCACGACGGCCGCATCACAAAAGAGAGAACCACAAGCGGAGAACGGACGTCGCTTTCGGTATCTTCTGCGTAGATCTCAAGGCGAAATTTGCCGTCGGGAAGCGAGGAATAGCGCAGATCGTGGCTTCGGGTCGTGTTCCAGTCCTGTTCCAGGCCCACCAGACGGTAGCGATACACGGTGGAGGGCTGGTCTTCAAGCGGCGAAGATACGACTTGAACCCGCAACGGTTCCTTGGTCCAGGGCAGTGAAAGCGAGCTGCCCAGCGGGATGGGGTTATTGCCCAGCGTTGCGCTGGTCACAATCACCCGCAGAGGCTGCTGCTGATAGATCGCCTCGGGATGGAGCAGATGCGAAAGCCCGTTGGAAGTGCCAATCCAGATCGAACCGTCATCGTCTTCCAGGAATGAGCCCTCGTTGCAGTCGTTCCAGACTAGCCCGTCGTTCTTGGTCAGGTGCCTCCAGCGAGCGCCATTGTAGACGTAGACGCCGGACCCGCTGCCAATCCACAGCCAGCCGCGACGGTCGAGATGGAGAAACATGGGTTCAATGAATTTGAAACCTGCTGGAGGCTGCGGTTCGGCAGGGCTGGCCACGTCGCCCTGAACGCGAAGGTGTTCGACGCCGGTGGACGCTCCGCCAAGCCACAGGGTGCCGTCCGCGGCGCAGGCCACGCTGCCAAAGCGGTCGGTCGCCACGTTGCCGCGCACCGCGACCCGGTTCCAAAGGCCGTTCGAAAAGTGGACGATTCCCGTGTTCGACGCGAACCAGAGACCGTGACCCGAATCTTCGCAGACGTCAAAGAATGCTTGATCCTGAACGGCCGGATCTTGTACCTTCGCGATCTCGTTGGAAGCCGTATCGAAGCGGTACAGGCCTTTGTCTGTCATTCCCCACAACTGGTCCGAGGTGTTGGCCCAAATCCAGCGCAATCCTGCCGGCATGGTCCAGTTCCGCAAGCCGCCGTGGTCTGGAGAATAACGAATCAGATCGCCCGCTGAGGAGGAAAACCAAAGGCTGCGATCGGGCGCTTCCCGCACAGAGATGACTTGTCCGCGAGGCACGCTGGCATTGGGCTGCCAGGGAACAAAACGCTTGCCGGCCCGATCGAAGGTAACGATACCGTGCTCGGTTGCGGCCCATATGGTTCCGCGGTGGTCGCGGACCAAAGACCACACAAGATTCCCATCCAGGCCTTGGCCGGTGGCCCAGGTTTCCCAATTACCGCTCCCCATCCAGCGCTCCACGCCCTTTCCATAGGTGCCGAGCCAGAGGGTGCCGTCGCGGTCGACCATCAACGCCAGGATGCCGGGAACATCGAGTCCGTTCACCGCGCCCAGGGTCTGCCAATGTCCCTGGTTCCAGATGGCCAGCCCACGGTCGGTACGGGTCAGGATCCGGTGTTGCGCATCCTCGACCATGGGCAGCAGCGGGGTGCTGAAGGTGACCGATGTGGAGGGAATATCCTGGTTAACGAAGCTGGCGGCCTGAGGGCCAAGCGCCAGAATGTGATGGTACCCGCGGGCCCACAGCCGGCCGGTTGAATCCTCAAGAAACCATGCCCATGTATCGGGGACGACTCCGTCGGCCGGACCCCAGACATTTACGCCCGCGGCTGAAAACTGGCAGACGGCATCCCCGCAGCCGGCCCAAACCGATCCGTCTCGACTGGCAAAGATGCTGTGGATGGTGGCCTGGTCGGGGTGGGCATCCAGCCAGGGTTGCAAAGAGAACGGCGCAACTTTCCAGGTTGCGTTGGGGGCTGCATTGGAGCCTGCGCGGGTTAGCTCAAAAATATGGTGATGACTCACCGCGAGCACATGCCCCGAAACGGTGGAAGTAATCTGCTGGCCCGATCCGCCCGTCAGTCCGCCTGCTTCCTGGCCAATCTGGGTAAAGTGGTGTCCATCCCCGTGATAGAGGCCGGAGCTGGTCCCAACCCACAACTCGTGGTCGGCGTCCTCGTGAATGGACTGGATATAGCTATCCTGCAAGCCCCGTTCGGCGCCCAACCGGGTATAGCTGGAACCGTCAAACTCATACAGGCCGTTCTCCGTGCATACCCAGACGACACCCGTATGGTCTTGCAGCAGGCAGTTGATCGTAAGGCTATTCAGCCCTTGATTGTCGGCATCCTCTTGAAAGGCATACTGCTGCGCCAGCCCATGGAAGGCTGCAAGTTGGCTCATCGCAAGGATCGCACAGAGTACCCTGGCCCGAAACATGGGTTCATCGTAAACCGGCTAAGGTAATTTGTTAGGACCACTTTAGTGGCATACTCCTGTAACTTACGGGACTGCGGGCACCTGCACTTTAGTCACGGGTAGATGCGGTGCAGAGTGCGCGCAAAGGGAATGGTTTCTCTCACGTGGTCCAGTGCGCACACCCAGGCCACCACGCGCTCAATGCCCATGCCGAAACCCGAGTGCGGGACGCTGCCGTAGCGGCGCAGGTCGAGATACCACTCGAAGGCTTGCCGGGGTAACTGGTGTTGATCGATGCGGCTGCTTAGCAACTCATAACTAGACACGCGCTGCGAGCCGCCGATGATTTCGCCGTAACCTTCCGGAGCCAGTACGTCGACGCAGAGGGCCAGGTTGGGGTTGACGGGGTCCGGCTCCATATAGAAAGCCTTCACGTTGGCGGGATAGCGGTGGACCATCACGGGCCGGTCAAATTGCGAACTGAGCCAGGTTTCGTCGGGAGAGCCGAAGTCGTTGCCGTACTCGAAAGGCTGCTCCAGCGCGCCGGTTTTGTGGGCGGCGTTGAGCAGGGCGACAGCGTCGTCGTAGGTGATGCGGGGAAACGGCGGACAGATAGCCTCAAGCTTGGCCGGGTCGCGGCCAATGACCGCCAGTTCCGGCGCGCGATTTTTCAAGACGCTCTGGACAATGTGAGACAAGAAGTTTTCGGCGATCTCGAGCAGCCCGTCGAGGTCGCAGTAGGCCACTTCAGGCTCGATCATCCAGAACTCGGTCAGGTGACGGCGAGTCTTCGATTTTTCGGCCCGAAAGGTGGGGCCGAAGCTGTAAACCTTGCCCAGGGCCAGGGCGGTGGACTCGATATAAAGCTGGCCAGACTGGGTGAGATAGGCGGGGTCGCCGAAGTAATCGACGGGAAACAGCGTCGAGGTGCCTTCGCAGGCGGCGGGCGTCAGGATGGGCGGATCGGTGCGGATGTAGCCGTTGGAGTCAAAATACTCCGCGGCCGCGCGCATGATTTCGGCCCGGATGCGGAGGATGGCAGCCTGGCGCGGAGAACGGACCCACAGGTGCCGGTGCTCCATCAGGAAGTCGACGCCGTGCTCTTTGAGGGTGATGGGGTAGGGATTGGACTCGGGGACACGCTGGACGATCTGCAGGTCTTCAACATCCAATTCAAAGCCGCCGGGAGCGCGCTTGTCGGCGCGCACCTTCCCGGTGACGATGACCGAAGACTCCTGCGTCAGGCCTTTGAGGGCTTCAAAGACGGCCGGGGGCACACTCTTGACGTGGGCAACGCCCTGGATCGTGCCGGTGCCGTCGCGAAAAATGGGAAAGAGCAGCTTGCCGCTCTCGCGCAGATTATAGAGCCAGCCGCGCAGAGTCACGGATTGGCCCTCATGCCGGCCCAGCGTGGCGATGGTAGAAACTGGTGCTGAACCAGGCGCCTGCGGTGCGGCGGGCGTTGTGGCCGGTGCGGCCTCGGGTGTTACGGCGGCGGTCTCGTCGGGCATGGGTTTCCTTGGCGGCCAGTGTAGCCGGACACCTTAGGATAGCGCGGGCTCGGGGAGTCGCGAGCGCGTCAACGCATTCTTAATGCTTGGGCGGCAGCGTGGAAGCCAGCGCGTGATCAAGCGTACTGTGGGCAAAATGGAAGCCGGCGGTGATCAGCCTGGCGGGGTAAGCGCGGGCGCTGGAGAGGAGCGCATCGTCGGCCATCTCACCCAGCGCCAGGCGAAGGGCAAGCGCCGGGACGGGGAGGGCCGCTGGCCGATGAATCTGGCGCGCAAGGGCGCGGGTGAAATCGGCATTGGTGACCGGGTTGGGCGCGGTCAGGTTGACGGGGCCCGCGAGGGTCGGCGTGTCGAGGATAAAGAGGATGGCGGCGAGAACATCGGTGAGTGTGATCCAGCTCATCCATTGCATGCCCGACCCGAGCGGGCCGCCAAGGCCAAGGCGGAAGATCGGAAGCATGCGGGCCAGGGCGCCGGAGTTCGTGCCGCGATTGGAGCCTGCCCGTTCGCCTGCCTGTTCGGGCGGAGCCAGTACGACGCCAAAGCGGAGATGGACCACGCGGATGCCGGCATCCACCGCGGGTTGCGCGGCAGCTTCCCATTGCCGGCAGAGATCGGCCAGGAAACCCGAGCCGGGGGCCGAGGATTCGTCGAGGAATTCGTTGGGGCGGTTGCCATAAATGCCGACGGCGGAGGCCACCAGGAGGGTTTGCGGAGGATGACTGAGACTGGCGAGGCTGGTGGCGAGCGCGCGCGTGGAGTGAACGCGGCTCTCGGTCATCTTGCGCTTGTAAGCGGATGTCCATCGGTGTGCGGCGACGTTGGCGCCCGCAAGATGGATGGCGGCGGTGCAGCCTTCTAGGGCTTCGGGGTGAGCGATGGGCGGGTTGGCAGCGGGATTCCAGCGTAGCTGACCGAGGGCGTTGCCAACAGCTGTTTCGGCCGGAGCGGTCGGCGGGGCTGACTCAAACCAGCGAACGCGGCCGGCTGGATGAGAGCGGATGAGTTGCAAAAAGGGCAGATGACGTGCCGCCAGAGCCTGTCGGAGGCCAGAACCGAGCATCCCGGAGGCGCCGGAAAGGAGATAGCGGGGATTTCCGGTCCATGGCAATGTCATATAACGAATAACGAAAATATTCGGCAGGGTGGCTGTTCTGCCGCCTGCAAAAGAACATCATACCCGGTCAATGGGGACAGATAGATTTAGCAGGGTAAGAATTTCTTTTGATCTGGGCAACATCTAATCGTTAGCCGCATCTCAGATAAAGAGGCAGCGGAGGTCCGGATGGGCGAGTTGTCGGTGGTCAAAAGCGAAGAGACGCAGAAAACGCAGGTGGATCCGGAGACGGCCGAGCGGTTTATTGCCGAGAAACGGATTGGAGAGCGCATCAAGCGGCTGCGCCTCAAGAAGTCAATGGGCCTGGTGGAGCTGGGCAAGCACACAGGTCTCTCGGCGAGTTTTCTTTCGCAACTCGAGACGGGTCGGGTGGTGCCCACGCTCCGAAACCTCGCGCGGATCGCGATGGTGTTTTCAAAGGACTTGTCCTATTTTTTCGAGAGCGAGCCGAATGCGCTGTTCCGAATCCACCGCCGCAAGGACCGGGTGAGGCTGCCGCAGACCGGCGTGGAGCAGCCGAGTTACTTCTTCGAGAGCCTCGGATATTTGGTGCCGGACCGGGATATGGATCCCTACTTTGCGGAGTTCTTGCCCCAGGCCGAGGAAACGGCGCCCAAGGCGCACATGCATGCGGGAAGCGAATTTCTCTACGTGCTGGATGGTGGGCTGGAGATTCGCCATGGCGACCAGACATGCACGCTCGAGGCGGGCGACGCGGTGTATTTCGACGCCAGCACGCCGCATTCCTATCAGTGCGCGGGAAAGAAGCCGTCAGGGGCGATTATCGTCACCATGCACCAGGCAACGGGCGTGCAGCCGGGACCGCTGCGCGCGGTGAGCGCAGCGGCACGGCCTGTGGGTGTGAAGTAGTCTTATCAAGGCGTCAATGAGACACCGAGGTTTGAGCTTCGTGCTACTCGCTGCTTCCGGTATCTTCGGCCGGTAACATCTGATAACTCACAAAAGCTAAGTGGTTGCTGTCAGGAGACCAGTTAGGAACGTTCATGGTTCCGGTGCCTCCCACCAGGTTTACCAGCACGCGAACCTTGTTATCGGCGGTAGACAAAATGCGAAGAGCTATGTCCTTGTTGGCGGGATGGCCGGTTACCGTCTTGTCATAAGAAAGAAAGACGATGGACTTACCGTCGGGCGAGGGATGAGGCGTCCAGTTATTGAAGTTATCGAATGTAACTTGTTCGGTATGACTCCCATCGGCAAGCATCCGGGCGATCTGCATGCCGCCCCAGCGATCGGTGTTGAAGTAGATATATTTGCCGTCCGCGGAGTAATCGGGGTCATCGCTCATGCCGTCGCCGGTGGTTAGCGCTGTCTCCGCTCCTCCCTCCACAGAAATCGACAAAATGTTGCCGGAGCCGTGGCTGGGGCGGGTGAATGCGATCGTCTTGCCATCCGGCGACCAGCTGTGGAAGTAAGAATCAGGGTGTTCGGTAACCAGGCGCGGCGCGCCGCCTTCAGCGGGAACGATAAAAACGTGCCGTCCCGGAGTTTCTGGCGTAGTGCAGGTAATGGCGAGCCATTTGCCGTCTGGAGACAGGCCGTGGCTGCCGGTGCAGTCGGTCGCAGTCCCTATGTCGATAGATTTTGGAGCGCCACCGTTGGCGGGAATCGAAAACATGCGGCCATCCTGATTGAAGATCAGCGACTTATTGTCTTTGGTCCAGTTAGGCGCCTCAAAATGTGCGCGCGCCGTGTAGACCATGATGCCCTGAGAGTTATCTTGAATGCCAACGGTTTGAAGAGTGCTGTAGAGCGCGAGTTTGGCAGGCGATGCGGAAGAAGCGAGCGGCTTGAGCTCGAGATTCGAGAACGTAGCTTTCTCAACTACGTCCTTGTTATGCGAGCAGACACCGATCCCGACATAAAACGGGCCGTCAAGATGTAACTGGATAGAAGCGCCGACCTGGTGAAGGGGTTCGCCGGCGTTGGATAGAAACATGGTGATCGTGTCGCCGCGTTTTTCCAGTCGCAGCCGATGCGGCGCATCGATATTCAATTCGATATCCTGGGTAGTGGCGCCGACGGCGCGCCGGTATTGCAGACCCGTCAGGCCCGAACCGTGCTGGGCTGCGTCGGCATACACGCCGCCGGCATCCAGAGTCTGGCGAAACATCAAGAGAGCCTTGCGGTGAGGGCTTGGATTGCCGGTCTTGATGGGAAAATCAATATCGGCGGTCAGCGAAAGATCGCCGCTCGCTTTCTTCCAGACGAAGTGAAAGCCGTCCACCGTCGACCAGAGATTTGCGCCCGCGGCGGTGAGGGTATAGACGCCGTCGGCTGGGTCGAAGGTCGCCGTTCCAGGAGGGGTCACGCTGCCCACATCCGACTGGCCTTCAAAAACGCCGAGAGAGCCGGGAGCCGGTTGCGCGGATTGAGCTGAAAGCGGCAGGGACGGAAGTAGCGCAAAAAGGGCAAAGAAGGAAAGCGCGCAGCAGACGCGTACGGAATGAGAGAACATTTGAAATACCTCAATGCAAATCGATTTATGGAATCCGCTGACGCATGGATTCCACTTAGCACGGCCAGCAAAATATAGGTTCCTATAATGAGGTTGTCAACCGCGGCAGGCCATGTGCAAATGAATTCGGCCGACCTTCGACTGTGTTGAAAAAAAAGACAGCGCGCCGAGTTCTAGAGGCGCGGAGCGAACAATCGACGACGACAATCGATGGCCGGTTTATTCCGACCCGACGCGAAAGCGGACAAAGAGGACGACACCGAATGGATGGCGTCCGTATGTCTGAACCAGCGCCGCAGGGGTACGGTAGGCGGTCACTTGTGCGCCGGGCGCGGCCTCAAGGTGCAAAGCCGAGAGCGCTTTGGATCGGAGGTCGCGGTCATAGCCGAAACTGAACGCGGCCACGTGGCCGATAGGCTGCTCCTCGAAACCGGACGGGAGCCCTGCGCCGGGAGTGAGCAGCAGTTCATTGGAACGGCCGGCATTCTCAATTCTCGTCCACGCATTGTTACGCGCGGCGAACCCGACAAGCGATTCCAGCAGATAGCTGTTTTCCTTCGCGCCATCGGTGAGCGACCGCGTGCGCCCCCAAAGGATGGAATTGGCCCAGTTGCCTTTGGGCAAGGTACGGTTATACATCGCCGACGCCGTTTGCCGATTCTGATCTTCATGCGGCGCAAGCGCCTCCGGACTGGCAATCCGGGCGATCGAGTATTGCCCAGTCCAATTCCGCGCCGGAGAAACGGTTAAGCGGGACGACCATGAGTCAATATCCAGGCCGTTCGGCGACGGTTGAAATTGCCAGCGATGCTCGTCGGGTTCGGCGCCGTGAAACCCGGAGACTTCGACGCGAGCCCATCCAGTCGTAAATCCGCCGGTCACTACGTTGAAGGCAATGTGCGTCGAGTCCTGCTGATGATGACCCAATGCGGCGAGCGGGTCTTCCGATGCGGAGAAACGGTGCGGAAATGCCGTTGGCCCAAGCGCGGGATCTCCGACCGGCGCAACATAAAAGCTCAGTGCCGTACGCGCGCTGAACGAATAATCGAAGAGTGCGGCCAGCTCCATCACAAAATCGTGCGGGTGCTGTCCATCGACAATCGGCGCGCCCTTCCAGGTTTCACCCTGCTGGAAAAGCTCTGGGTAGTAGCCCCCGCTGATGGTCGCCGGCTCAAGTGAAACCATCCCGCGGAAAGTGAGTTCGCTCTTGCCGAAACTGCGCTGCGCCATGGGCATGATCCAATTTGTCGAGAAAAATTTGTCCCCTCCGCGTTGCCCTGCGGAGGTTTTAGCCGCGAACTGCTGCGTATCCGAGCCGAAAGCCGTTCCATGCAGCATCAGCATCCAGCCGCCGTGTTCGGCCATCTGCACCTTCGCGGGCGTGCTGATGGGCTCAATGCTGGTGCCTGAATCGTCATGAGCGAGAATGTGCGCCGCCAGCGTTTCAGCGGGCGTCATGCCGCCCATGGTCATCACTTGAGCGGAGGCGGGCGCAACAAAAAGCGACACCCACAAGCCAAACCATGCCCAACGTCGAATCAAGCTCACGCGGTTTGACTGAGGATGCGTCATGAACTTGTTCAACCCTTGAGCTTACCTTCTTGGCGGCTGATGAGCCGGCTCCGCCCTTGGGAGCCTCCGCAGCCAGCCAGGCTGCGCCCGCCCTCAAGGCCCGTTTGATTCTCGAATCCCTTTATTGCGAAGCGATGGGCTACGCCCCGGCCTGGTGAGGTTTTGGAATGCGGACTCGCGCGGCGGGGGCGTGCTCGGGCTGGGGAGATTTGGGGGCAGGAGCCATCGCCGGATCCCAATAGAGCAAGCGGCCGCAACTATCGCAAGGCAGCAGTTCGCCTTCGCGAAGCTGGTTCCACATCTGGGGTCTGACACCCATGCGGCAGCCGGTGCACTGCTGGTTTTCCGCGCGCGCCAGGCCGGTGCCGCGAGAGCCGGAGAGACGGTCAAAGCGGATCAGCGTCTCAGGCTCAATCAGCGGGCGCAGAGCGTCGCGTTCGGCGTTGAGCGCGGCCAGTTCGGCGGTAAACTCGCGTTGGCGGAGGGCGACGCGGACGCGGGTCTTGTCGAGTGCCCCGGCCAGCAACTCAACCTGGGAGCGGGCGGCTGCCAGCACGGCTTCGTGCGCATCGGAGCGCTCCAGGCTCGCAAACTCCTCATTTTCCAGGCGATCGGCTTCAGAAGTCTCGAAGGCGATCTCATGCTCTATTGCGGTCGCCTGCTCTGGAGTCTTTACGGAATCGAACTGGGTGCGGAAGCGGACTGTTTTCTGGCGGTGAGCCGCGATCTCGCGTTCCAGGCGGGTGCGCAGCGTTTCCTCGCGATTGAGCGCGTCGGAGGCGGCGGAAGACTGGCGTTCGGTGGCGTCGAGCGCGGATTTGGCGTGGGCGATTTCGGCGGGCAGCGCGCGCAAGGCAAGGGTGAGGCGAGCGCGCTCCAGGTCAACTCCTTGCAGCTTCACGAGATTTTCAATGTGCGCCTGCATCCGGTGAGTAAAGTCTACGGCATTGGACGTCCAATAAGGAAATCGGCGCCGATGCCCTTTGCCGGGACAGGCAGAGCAAAAGCAAAATTCCCTCGCGTTGACTGCATCCAACCTATTGAGGGCGGCTGGCGGAGGAGGCAGTCCGATTCTGGAAAAATGAAAGCAGATCGCGAGGCAGGCTTGGTGGAAAATCGGGCATCCTTCTGGCGCAGGAACCAGTGGCTCTGGTGGTTCGGAGGCGGGTTGCTGGCGGCGGCGGCGGTGTTGGCCGTCTGGGTGGCTGTCGTGCTGCACCGCATCGAGCCGTATTTGCGCGCACAGATTGTGGAGGAGTTAAGCCAACACTTCCACGCCCGGGTGGAGCTGGACGGCCTTCATGTGGCGCTGCGAAATGGGCTTTGGGCGAAGGGCGAGGGCCTGCGCATCTGGCCGCCGGCCGAGGTGGCGGGCGTGAATGTGCCGGGACCGGCGTCGACCGGCGAACCTTTGATCCGGCTGGCCGAGTTCAGGTTCCAGGCGCCGCTGCATTTTGAAAAGGGCAAGCCGTTTCGCATTTCTGTGGTGCAGCTGCAAGGGCTGGACATCCATGTGCCGCCGCGGTCTCATTTTGACCACGTGATCGCGGGACCCGGCGAGACGAAGAACCGCTGGCAATGGAGCGGCGTGGACTTGGTCAGCTTCAGCATGGATACGGTGGAGTGCAGCGGAGTGCGCCTGGTGCTGGAGTCGAGTCAGGCGGGCAAGCAGCCGCAACAGGTTGCCATTGAGTACTTGAAATTGACCGGAGTGTCCGCGGGCGGGGCCATGGGGTTTGATGCGGAGCTGACTAACCCGCGGCCGGTGGGGACGGTGCACACAACGGGCAGCTTTGGTCCGTGGCTGGTGAGCGATCCGGGCGAGAGTCCGGTAGCGGGCGTCTACCGATTCGATCACGCCGACCTGAGCGACTTCAAGCAGATTGCAGGCATTCTTTCGTCGACCGGGCAGTACGCGGGCACGCTGCGCCACCTCACGGTGGATGGGGAGACGGATACGCCGGATTTCCGGCTGGAGCCGTTTAACAACCCGCTGGCGCTGCATACGCATTTTCACGCCAGAGTGGATGGCACGAACGGCGACACGTGGCTCGAGCCGGTGGATGCGACCCTGGGCAACTCGCACTTTACGGCGCAGGGACAGATTGTGCGGGTGACGGAAGCCGGTCAGAACGGGGCTCTTGTGAGCAAGGGGCACGATATTGCGCTCACGGTGAACGTGGACCGGGCGCGGCTTGAGGATTTCATGCGGCTCGCGAGCCGCTCCGCCAAGCCGATGCTGACCGGTGCGCTGACGGCAACCAGCACGCTGCATATTCCGCCGGGGGCGCAAAAGGTCGTTGAGCGGCTGCGGCTGAACGGAAGGTTCCACCTGAATCAGGCGCGGTTCGCGAGCGCGGCGGTTCAGGGCAAAATCGAGCAACTCAGTCTGCGCGGGCAGGGGCGGCCGGGGGATCTGAAGACGGCCGATGCGGCCGATGCGGCGGCCATCGACTCCACGATGGAGGGGGAATTCAAGATGGCAAGCGGCGTGATTACGATGTCCTCGCTCGAGTATCGGGTGCCAGGGGCGACCATAGACCTGAAAGGCGCCTATGGCGTGGAAGGCGGCGCGTTGGGTTTCACCGGAACGGCGCGATTGCAGGCCACGGTTTCAGAGATGGTGGGCGGCTGGAAGGGATTGCTGCTGAAGCCGGCCGACCGCTTCTTCAAGAAAAACGGAGTCGGGACCGAAGTTCCGATCCATATCGACGGGACCCGCGAGAATCCCCAATTCGGCGTCGATTTCGGCAAGATGAGTGTCCATTCGTCGAACCAGCCGGAAGAGAAGCCGCGATAGGGAGCATCTGTGCGGAAACAGAGCGATGGAGGTTCCTCGCTTCCCATCCCCGCGACAAAAATGCATGCAAAAATCGGTAACCGCGAGTTTGCCAGGGCATCAGTCAATTTCTAAGGCCGGCGATGGATAAGGAACGTCTCCCGAAGTTCGTGCCGATGTGATAGTTTGGCATGCGTCACACCGTTGCCGGATCTACGAGCAGCGGAAGCAGACGAGGAGAACGCAATGCACTGGACCCAACGCATCATAACCACCATTGCGAGCTGCGCATTGATCCTGTTTTCGGGGCCATCGGCGCAGACCGCAGGAGGGCAAACCGCGCCCGTGAAACCCGCAATTCGACTCAGCAGTTCAAGCTCCGCCGGCATGCAGGACTGGTGGAAGAACGCCGTGATCTACGAAATTTACCCGCGCAGCTTTCAGGATTCCAACGGAGACGGCATTGGCGACCTGAAGGGCATCACCGATCGCCTTGACTACTTGAAGGATCTGGGGGTGGACGCCATCTGGCTGACGCCTGTTTATCCTTCGCCGCAGGTCGACTTCGGCTATGACATTTCGGACTACCGGAATATCGACCCGCAGTACGGCACGCTGGCGGATTTTGACCGGCTGGTGGCCGAGGCCGGAAAGCGAAACATCCGCGTGATCATGGACATGGTGATGAACCACACTTCAGACAAGCACGAGTGGTTCATCCAGTCGGAATCGTCCCGCGACAACCCCTACCGCGATTGGTATATGTGGCACGACGGCAAGGGGCAGACCGCAACCGACAAGGGTGAGCCGCCGAATAACTGGCAATCGGTGTTTGGTCACTCGGCGTGGCAGTGGGACGAGAAGACGCGGCAGTACTACTACCACAAGTTCTACATCCAGCAGCCTGACCTCAACTGGTACAACCCCAAAGTGCATCAGGCATTTGAAGACATCGTGCGCTTCTGGTTGAAGCGCGGCGTGGGTGGATTCCGCTTCGACGCGATCACCACCCTCTATGAAGATCCGGGCATGGCCGATGAAGGCGTAGTCATGGACAAGGATGGAAAACCGAAGATCAACGCGTACGGAGATCCGCAACTGGACGGCTCGAAGACCGACAATCTGCCCGGCCTTCACCCCGTCATGCAGGAGATGCGGGCCACGTCGGATGAGTTCAACTCGAACAAGTTTCCCGGCGAGCGGGTGCTCATCGGGGAAACCTATCTGCCCAACATCGAGGAGCTGAAGAAGATGTACGGGCCGGCGGACAAGCCGGAATTCCAGTTGCCGATGGATACCCAGGTAGGCTTCATCAACAAGTTGGACGTGACGACATTCCGCAGCAAGCTGATCGACGCGGAGACGCACCTGAGCGCCAACATTCCCCTGCTGGTGTTTGACAACCACGACAACCCGCGGATCGACGCGCGCTACGGGGACGGCGTTCACGATACGGAGATTGAACGCGTGATCTCCACGATTCTGTTCGCCAGCCGGGGCTCCGCTTTGTTCTACTACGGCGACGAGATCGGCATGAAGACCACGCCGCCGACGCGCAAGGAAGATGTGAAAGACCCGATCGGCGTGACCGGATGGCCGAAAGAAAAAGGCCGCGACGGCGAGCGCACGCCGATGCAATGGAACGCAAGCAAAAATGCGGGGTTCACCACGGGCACACCGTGGCTGCCGGTGCCGCCCAATGCCGCCACGGTCAACGTGAAAGCAGCCGAGGCCGATCCCGGCTCGCTGCTTGCTTGGTACAAGACCCTGATCCGGCTCAAGAAGACGGTGCCGGCATTCGGGCAGGGGGCCAACCTGATGCTGGATACCGACAACACCAAAGTGTTGAGCTGGATGCGGCAGGCGCAAGGCGCTCCGCAGGTAGTCGTGAGCGTGAATTTTACGGCCGAGCCGCAAGTGGTGAATCTGACCTCGAGCGGGGCCGGCCTGGAGGCCGCGCACGTGAAGACGCTGCTCAAGTCGCCCGGCGGCGTCGATCCGGTTTCACTGGATCGCATCGCGTTGGCGCCGTTTGGAGTCTATATCGGAGAGGTGCAATAGGGTTGGCACGCGCGGAGTAAGTCGCATCCGGCGGTTCCTGTTTGATGGGGAGCCGCCGGATTTCGTTTGCGGTTTAATGTACGTTATTTTGCCATCCTGTATAATCCGGCCTTACCCATAAACAAGGCGGAGGATGAAGATGGATCCATTGTTTGTGCTTGTTCCTTTAGCGTTCGCGGCGCTCATGGTTCTCATCGTGATTCTGAGCAGCTTCTTCACCGTGCGCACGGCGGAAGTGGCCGTGCTTACACGATTCGGCAAGTTTCTGCGCGTGGCCGACCCAGGATTGAATTGGAAGCGGCCGTTCTTCGATAGTGTGACCGGAATCGTGAGCCTGCGCGTGAATCAGATCACGCTGACCATGGAAACCAAGACCAAAGACAATGTGTTCGTGACCATTCCGATTTCGGTGCAGAATCGCGTTCGTCCGGAAAAGGTGTACGACGCATACTACAAACTGTCCGACCCGGTGGCGCAGATCAAGAGCTATGTGGAACAGGTGATTCTGGGGCATGTTCCTGGCATGACGCTGGACGAGGTGTTTGCTTCGCAATCCAGCATTGCCGCGGCGGTTAAGCAGGAACTGGATGCGGACATGGCGACATTCGGCTACGAAATCGTGAACGTTCTGGTGACCGACATCATTCCCGATCAAAAGGTGAAGTCGGCGATGAACGACATCAACGCGGCGCAGCGCGAACAGGTGGCGGCCAACGCCAGGGGCGAGGCGGAAAAGATTCTGGTGGTGAAGAAAGCGGAGGCAGAGGCGGAGAGCAAGGCGCTGCAGGGCCAGGGCATCGCCAATCAGCGCAAGGCGATTATCGAGGGCTTGCAGATCTCAGTGGAGCAGTTTCAGAAAGCGGTGGAAGGCGCATCGTCAAAAGAGGTGATGCAGTTGGTGCTGGTGACGCAGTATTTCGACACCCTGAAGTCGATTGGCGAAAACAACAAGACCAGCACGTTGTTTCTGTCTCATTCGCCGGCCGCGGTGAAAGATGTTTCCGATCAGATCTTGCAGGCCATGCTGGTGGCGGAGCGAGCGAGTTAACGATCGGGCGCGTAATTGTGGGCCAATCCGTTTACTGCTTGCTGTCCGCATCGCTTCCATAAGTGGGATACGGCGTCGGCACCGGACTTGTGGGCATGGCGGCGAGGGTTGCCAGATCCGCCTGCACCTGGGCCCATTTTGACGCGTCCTTTTTGGTTGTAATCGGCGCGTCCGGATTGGCGTAATAGGCCTGGACGTCCTCCTTGATCCCGGGCGGAATGGGTTGCGCAGGTTGCAGCGTCAACTGGTGCAGCAGGTAAGCGTAAGTGGAGTCGGTCAGCGAATACCCGCCGGGCCGCACCACGTGTCCGGTATCCAGATCGCGATTGGGCAGCGGGTGCCGCGGGTCCGCCGCTTGTTGCGGACTGTCGGAATTGACCGTCTTGGGGCGCAATGTGGTGGGCTGCGGGGATGCAGACGAAGGGGCCGCGACGTGGGTATTGGGGGCAGGATTCGAAGGGCTCGAGCGCGTGTCCGACGGCGGCGTGAACTGCGAAAGCATTCTGCGCAGCGCAGCCGTGGAGACCGCGACGCTGTGCATGTACTCCGCTTCCGTGTCCACCGTGGGTCCCTTGACTGCGACCATTTTGAGCGGGCCGATCTTGGGCAGGATAAATAGCAGCCCGGCCAGCGTGTAGGTGCCAATGCCCGCCTTGCGCCGGTAGGCTTGCCAGTCGTTCTCAGTCGCTATCCTCGCCGTCTCGGTCTCAATCAGAAGCGCTTCGGGCGTGTTCGGGTCGGCGGGTTCGTGCCTGCGATGCAGGATGGTGACCGCATAGGCGATGCGCGGAATAAACTCGCGCACCGCGAATCGATATGCGCCGACGTTGAAACGGCGCCCGCGATGTTTCGTGAAGTCCTCGCTGATGCCGTAGGTCTGGAAATACGCCAGCGCAAGCTGCTTCACAGATACTTGCAGTCCAATATGCCGCAGATAGTGGACCGGCGCCATGCGGTGGTGCGCGATTTCGTTGATGTCAAACGCAAACTCGGTTTGCACATGTTGGTGTTTGCCCTCGGCGTAGTTGACGTCCGGGCCGTATTTCGCGCCCAGCTTTGGAAATTCGATTGGAACGGCGAGGTTGATGGCGGTCGAGTGTCCCACGGAGTCGCCGACATAGTGCGACAGCGCGCCCACGGCAAAGGCCAGCTCATCGGCATTGGTGGCGTTGCGGAAGAGGCTCACGACAAAGTCGCCGGAGCGCACATAGTGGGTGAGGTCCGAAAAATTCATGTCGCCGAACGGATAGTAGCCCATGTCCTGGATCACGCATCCGCCATACGCATAGGCCCGGGCCTCGTCCAACTGTGCCGGAGTCAGGTTGGGATAGCGGCTCAGCAGCAGCGGAACGATGGAGTCTTTCCACGTCAAGTCGATAAGCTGCTCGTGGGTCAACAGGGAATAGGCGCGCGCCTCGCCGCCCCACGACAAGACGAAGGCCAGAATGAGTAAAGTAATTGCCGGGATTCGTCGCAACGAGGCTATCCCCCTACTTATAAGCTTCGATGCGGGGATTTCCTGCGCCGGCCTCTATTGGACCGAAATTAAGAGGGGATTGGGACCGCTCTCAGCCGTGCCGATCGACTCCGCGATGGAGCGCAGCGTCCCGACACAATATTCTCCAGTCCGGAAGCCGTCTGCTAGGACGCCATTTGGAGCAGTTCCTGCTCCGCGCGCAGCCAGTCCTGTTCCGCGTATCCATCCTGGTAACCGCGTTGCGCCCAATAGCGCCGTGCCAGCTCCTCAACCTGCTCGCGTGGAGGCATCGTCGGCCTTCCAGAAGTGTTCTCTTTCTTGTCTGCGGCCTTGCGGGGCTTCGCGGCTGCTTTTGGCTTTTTCACAGTATCTGCCATTTTTAATTCTCCTTTGTTGGATTCGCCACCAACATACGGGGCATCCTCTTCAGAATACAAAAATTTCGCACTTCACGCGAATCTAAATTCCCTTTGGCGTACCTTGATACTCAATATGCGGGACGAGGCGCAGCGGAGTTTCCATCGCACCGGCGGCTGCAAAGCCGCGTGGCCGCCGGACGACTCGCCGCAGCGCCCGTATGTGCTGTCCTAGAAGGGTTTACCGCGAAACAGGTAAGCCAGTTCAACCACCAGTATGATGACCACGGTGAGCTCGAGGAAAAAGGCGCGACTCTGGTTGAACTGGTCGACCATAAAGCGATAAAGCTCCTCGGCGGTGCGGATTTTCCCCGTCACCAGGTCCTTGTAATCGGGCACGCCCACCTTGAGGGCCGCCAGCTTGTAGAGCCGCGCCGCAAACATATCGCTCAGAAATTTGATGGCGTTGTCGGCGTGCTCGGTCAGCTCCGCCACATCGAGCAGCACGGTATGCAGCCGGGTGGCGGACCGCGCCAGGCGCCAACGCGCAAAGAAGCCGGTTCCCTGATCGAGCAGCGTGTAGACCCGTTCCAGTTCTTCGGTGAGCAGTTCGTCGTAGTGCCGGAACTCAAGCAGTTGCGAGTTCACGTATTCCAGCAGCTGGATGGCCGTCTCTGCGCCCGGAGTGCTGTCATACAGGAACGCCGCATTCCAACCGATCACTGTAAGGTCGTTCGCATAGTAGGAAATGCGCGACTGCATCACCTCATTGCACTCACTCTCGGCAAGTTGGCCCGTATCCCCGCGCACCACTTGCGCGATGCTTGAGCCATGCTGAGAGATCAGCTCTGCCACAGACGGCGCGGCGGTGATTTCACGGATATGAAAGATAAGGTAGTCTTCGCTGAGCCATTCTCGATAAGGCTTGATGAGTGCGGGCGCGGCGCGTTCCAGGCTGCGGCGGACAATGGCCGTGGCCTGCGCCGCAAAGTCGATCTCCCAAACCCAGCGGCTGGCCAGATGAATCAGTTTGCTCCAGCCATCTGCGAAAGGCAGCTCGAATACAACGCTCACTACGCCATAGTCGTAATACTTGATTGCGCCCTGGAGGCGCTCGCCGCTCTCCAGCACCAGCGCTTCCAATGGTTCCACGACCGGCGGACGCTGGTAGCGAACATAGCTCGGGCCGGGCTGCTTCAAGGCCGGCTGCTGCACGGTGCGGGTGCGAATGAGCTCTTGCAGGCGGTCGAGGCGGATGGCTTCGCACACATCGAACTGGAGCAGAACCAGGACGGACCCGCGCAGGGTGATTTGAGGGGATTGGGTCGCGGGATCGGACATGGAATCATCTTACTGGTTGAGCGAATGGCTGTTTGAGCGGCTGGCTACTCGTCAAAGGCGGCCTCGAAATCTTGTCCACCGTAGAAAACTCCGAGGATTGTGACAATATTGCCTGTGACCTCGAAGGCGATGGAGACGCGCTTCCGAAAGCCGATGACGCGCAATCCGGCTCGGATGTCATCTCGCTGCGTCCCTCGGACGGGGAATATCTTCAAGCTCTCGCACTGCTTCACGATCGCCTAGGTATAGTTGGCTGCAATTTCCGCAGACGCGGCAGCGGAGATCTGAAAGTAGAGAGCCAGCAGTTGGGCTTCTGCTTCCGGGGAGTACACCACGCGGTGCACTTATCCTGCCTTGAGGCCGGATTTGTGAGCCGCGGCCAGCGAGGCGCGCACCTTCTTCGCAGAGACACCCCGCGATGGGTTGGCCTTCATGGCGTCATAGGCGGGCGCCACCCGCTCACGCAGCCATGCATCAAGGGCTCGGTCGTGGTGCTGGAGCGCGCGAAGCCCATCGCGGATGACCTCGCTCTCTGAGGCGTATTCACCTGACTCGACTCTGGCGCGGACCATCTCGGCCATCTCATGGGTCAGGGTAATACTGAGTTGCTTCGTGGTGCGCATGGGCGCGTCCTCCACTCCGATAGGATTCTATCCTACTCCGGCTTGGCGCAATTTGGAAGTTTAAAAGGCCCAACCTGCCGATGCCGCGAAGAACGCTTCGTAAAGATTGTCCCCCGCACTTCGCTCCTTCCATCTGGACAGACGCCTGCTCATGCCAGTCGCCTTGCTGGCGGGCGGGCGGCCGTGATTGACTGAGGTTCCGAAGGCGGCACAGCAACCATGAGCTACATCCTTGCATTGGACCAGGGCACAACCAGCTCCCGCGCCATCCTGTTCAACCAGGCGGGATCGATTGTTGCCACCGCGCAGCATGAGTTTGAGCAGTTCTACCCCAAAGCGGGATGGGTGGAACACGACCCGACAGAGATTTTAACCAGCCAACTGAGTTGCGCGGTGGAGGCGCTGGGCAACGCCGGCGCGCGGCCGCGGGATGTGGCGGCAATCGGGATTACCAACCAGCGCGAAACGGTGATTGTGTGGGACCGCGCGACCGGCAAGCCGATTCATCCTGCCATTGTGTGGCAGGATCGGCGTACCGCCGCGCGGTGCGCTGAGTTAGAGGCCAGCGGCGTTGGGGAGATGGTATCCAACAAGACCGGGCTGGTGCTCGATCCGTATTTTTCGGCCACCAAGATTGCGTGGATTCTCGACAATGTGCCGGGCGCGCGAGAGCGTGCCAAACGCGGCGAACTGGCGTTTGGCACCGTGGACAGTTGGCTCATCTGGCACCTGACCAGCGGAGCCACGCATGTGACGGACGTCACCAATGCCTCGCGCACCCTGCTCTACAACATTGTGAAAGGCGAATGGGATCAGGAGTTGCTGCGGATCTTTAACGTGCCTGAGAGCCTGTTGCCGGAAGTCGCCTGGTCCAGCGAGCGCGTGGGCGAGGTGACCACGACTCTGGGCCTCGGCGGCGTGGCGATTGCGGGCATTGCCGGCGATCAGCAGGCGGCGCTGTTTGGGCAGTTGTGCTGGAGCGCGGGCCAGGCCAAGAACACCTATGGGACCGGCTGCTTCCTGCTGCAGAATATTGGCCGGGAGTTTGTGCGATCGAAACACAAGCTGATTACCACCGTAGCGGCCAGCGCGCAGAAGCGCCTCGAGTATGCGCTTGAGGGGAGCATATTTATCGGCGGCGCTGTGGTGCAGTGGCTGCGCGACAACCTGAAATTGATCGGCTCCTCGGCGGACGTGGAGGCGCTGGCCGCGAGCGTGCCCGATGCGGGCGGCGCGGTGTTTGTGCCCGCGTTCGTGGGGCTGGGCGCGCCCCACTGGGATGCGCACGCGGCCGGATTGCTGATCGGGCTGCGGCGCGACACCAGGCCGGGACACATTGCGCGCGCGGCTCTCGAGAGCATCGCGTTCCAGGTGGCGGATGTGCTGCAGGCGGTGGAGAGCGAGACCACGCCGCTGGCCGCGCTGCGCGTGGATGGCGGGGCGGCGGTGAATGATTTGCTGATGCAGTTCCAGGCCGATGTGCTGGGGGTTCCCGTGGTGCGCCCGCAGGTGACCGAGACCACGGCGCTGGGCGCGGCGTATCTCGCCGGCCTGGCCACGGGGTTCTGGGCCGGCCCGGATGAGTTGCGGGCGAAGCGCGAGGGCGATGTGCGCTTTGAGCCGAAGATGGATCGCGGCGAGCGGGCAGAGCGGCGCGGGCAGTGGAGCCGCGCCGTGGAGCGCGCCAAAAACTGGACGGAGTGAAAGGCCGGAAAAATGCGCAGGGAAGAGATGGTGCGCAGGGTGCGCCAGCGGCACGAGCCCTGGGATATCGCGGTCATCGGCGGCGGGGCGAAGGGAGTGGGCGTGGCCGTGGATGCGGCGTCGCGGGGTTTCGATGTGGTGCTGGTGGAGGCGCATGATTTTGGCAAGGGAACCAGCAGCCGGAGCACCAAATTGGTGCACGGCGGGGTGCGCTACCTTGAGCAGGGGGACGTTCCGCTGGTGATGTCGGCGCTGAAGGAGCGCGGCCTGCTGCGCCAGAATGCGCCGCACCTGGTGCACGATCTGGCGTTTGTCGTGCCGCGCTATTCCTGGTGGCAGGCGCCCTTTTACGGCATCGGCCTCAAGCTGTATGACCTGCTGGCGGGCAAGTATGGCTTCGGCGCGTCGAAGCTGCTCACAAAAGATGAAACGCTGCAGCGTCTGCCGGGGCTCGAGCCTGAGGGTCTTCTCGGCGGCGTGGTTTATTACGATGGGCAGTTCGACGATGCGCGGCTGCTTATTCATCTGGCCATGACGGCGGCCGAAGCTGGCGGCACGCTGGTGAATTATTGTCCGGCAACGGGCCTCTTGCGCGATTCGGATGGATATGTGAACGGGGTGACCGCGCGCGATGAGGAAACCGGCGCGGTGCTCACGATTGCGGCGCGCGTGGTGGTCAATGCGACCGGAGTTTTTACGGATTCAATCAGGCGTCTCGCCGACCCTGCGGCCGAACCGCTTGTCGTCACCAGCCAGGGGATTCACCTGGTGTTTGACCGGTCGTTTTTAAGAAGTGATACCGCGCTGATGGTTCCGCGGACGAGCGACGGCCGGGTGCTGTTCGTAATTCCGTGGCATGGGCATGCCTTGGCCGGCACCACCGACACGCCTGTAGACGCGCCGAGTGTCGAGCCGCGAGCGCTGGAAGAAGAGATCGAGTTTGTGCTGGAGACGGCAGGACGGTATTTAAGCCGGCCGCCGGCTCGCGCCGACGTGCTCGCCGTGTATGCGGGGCTGCGGCCGCTCGTAAAGGCAGACGCCGGGGGAGATGGCAAGACGTCCGCGCTGTCGCGGGATCATGCGATTCATGTGGATGGCTCAGGGCTGCTGACCATTACCGGAGGCAAGTGGACGACTTACCGGCTTATGGCGCAGGATTGCGTGGACCATGCGATTACTTTGGGCAAATTGGCTGATGTGGATTGCCGGACCAGGAATCTGCGGATTCACGGATACAGGCAAGCCGCAGGCGCGCTGGGGAGTCTTGAGGTTTACGGGTCGGATGCCGAGGCGGTGAAGGAATTGGCGCGGGAGCCGCGCCTCGCGGCGCAACTCCATCCCGCGTTGCCCTATATCGCTGCGGAAGTGGTGTGGGCGGCGCGGGCTGAGATGGCGCGCACCGTCGAGGATGTCCTGGCGCGGCATACGCGTGCGCTGTTTTTGAATGCCCGTGCCGCCATCGAGATGGCGGAGCCGGTGGCGCGGCTGCTGGCGGCCGAGCTGCGGCGCGATGAAGCGTGGGTTGCCGCCCAGGTGAAAGACTTTGTGGAGTTGGCAAAGCAGTATCGTGTGGAGTAAAACCGAAGGACAGAAGATCACGGAGGCAGCGATGGCGGTTACATGCACGCATGTTGCGGAACACCTGAAGAAGGTGAAGCCGCGGACCAAGGGTTGCGAAGAGTGCCTGAAGATTGGCGATACCTGGGTGCATTTGCGCATGTGCCTGGAGTGCGGCCACGTGGGCTGCTGCGACTCGTCCAAGAATCGTCACGCCCGTGCGCATTTCCATGCCACGCAGCATCCGCTCATTCAATCCGCCGAGCGCGGCGAAGATTGGCGTTGGTGTTATATCGATGAAGTGTATTTGTAGCGGATCAGGCTAACTCCACTTCTATCTTCTTCGATTCGGCCTCTAACTTCACAATTTTGAAGGTGCGAATCTGACCCTGGGTTAATGCCTCCGGCTTGGATTGGACCGCGGGCGTATTGCCTTGCCAGCGATCTTTCAACTGCGACGAAAGACTGGAGAGATCAACCTTAGGCGCGAAATCGGTTTCAGGCGCAATGGTGGGCGCCGCAGGCGCTCCGCCTGCACGGCCAGTGCCTGCCGCACCGCACGTGACGCGGATGCCTTCGCCTAACTCGACGACGACCTGCGTGGCCGACAGCTCGATCACGCGCCCGGATACCTGGTCGCCCACCTTGTGCTCGGCAATGTACTCGTCGATGCTGGTGGGGATCAGTTGCTTCATGCTCAACTTGATCTGGCGTTTCTCTACGTCGATAGCCAGCACCTGGGCCTTGACTACCTGCCCGGCGCGCAATACATCCGAAGGATGGTTGATGCGTTTCGTCGCGCTGATCTCGCTCACGTGAATCAGCCCCTCAATGCCATCGACGAGTTGAACAAATGCGCCAAAATTCATCAGCTTGGTGATCGGGCCTTCCACCTGGGAGCCGATAGGATATTGCTGTTGCGCATTCGACCACGGGTCGGTCAAGGTCTGCTTGAGCCCCAGTGCGATGCGCCTCTCCTCCGGCTTCACTGACAGGATCACTGCATCCACCGTGTCGCCCTGCTTGAGGATGTCGCTGGGATGACGCACTTTTTTGCCCCACGCCATCTCCGAAATGTGAATCAGGCCTTCAATGCCGGGCTCGATCTCAACAAATGCGCCGAAGTACATAATGCGCGTCACCTTGCCTGTCACCCGCTGCCCCGCGATCAGGCGGGCGGACGCGGTGGCCCAGGGTTCAGGTTGAAGCTGCTTGAGGCCGAGAGAAAGCTTCTTGGTCGCCGGATCGATCTTGAGAATCTTGACCTCAATTTGCTGGCCGACCGTGAGCAAGTCGTCAGGCTTGCTCACGCGGCTGTGCGCCATGTCGCTCACGTGCAACAGCCCGTCGATGCCGCCGAGGTCGATGAATGCGCCGTAGGGCATCAGCGTGCGGACCGTGCCCGTAACAATGTCGCCTTCCTTGAGCGAAGCTTGCAGGTCATCGCGACTCGCCTGCGTCAGCGCGCGAGCTTGCTCTTCAAGCACCACGCGGCGATCGACCACCACATCTTCGTCGGTGACATCGAGCTTGGTGATGCGGCAGGTGATTTCCGTGCCCACCAGTTTTTCGAGTTCCGCAGCGTCGCGGGTTCCACTGCGGCTGGCGGGCATAAAGGCGCGTACGCCCACATCCACGCTGAGGCCGCCTTTCACGACGGCGGTCACGGTGCCCACCACGGCCAGCTTTTCCTGAAACGCAGCTTCGAGTGCAGACCAGTCGCGGACCTGTGTGACTTTGAAGCGCGAAAGCTCGTAGTAATGCTCTTCGTTACGCCCCGTCACAGAAACGGAGAACGTGTCGCCGGGCTTTACGCCCTCGGCGTTGTTGGTGAAGGCTGAACGGGCAAGAACGCCCTCCGTCTTGTAGCCGATGTCGAGGAACACCTGGTCGGCGGAAAGAGAGACTACCGTGCCCTGCAACTGCTTTGCGCCCGCGGAGGCCTTGTGGGAGTGCGATTTTTCGAACGCGCTGAGAAGCTCGGCAAATGATTCCTGCGCTTCTTCTGGCGGCGGTTCTTTCACGGGCGGCTCACTCACCGGGGGTTCGCGCCGCGTTGGTTCGTCCTTGGGTGGATCGTTGACAGGGAGTGTCGGGTTGGGTTCTTTGACTGGATCGGGCGCAGGTTCTGGATCGGACTCCGGAGGGTTCATGGCGGCGGGTTCGAGAATGTTGTCTTGGGTCATAACGAGCTACTGCTTCATTGTCCCATGGATCGCACGGGCAAGCCCCGAGGGGCGCGATGGTTGGGATTCGCGAGCTGCGAGACTCTGTACTACGGGAATTCGGTGACTTTAGGAGTAGTCCGCGGTTTGGTTGCAGTAGGGCCGCCGGCATCGTCGATCACATTACTGATTTCGCCCAGGTTGTCGAGAGCGACAGTGATCATGTGATGAAATCTGACGTTCGGATTGACAGGAACTTCGATGGCCCGCGTGAGCACCACGTCGGGATGGCGGAAGACGGAGTAGATGCCGAGGCCCCACGCTTCGTGGCTGGTCACGGTGTCAGCCACCTTGTAGGAGGCCCAGCCGTTGATGCGCGCGCCCTTCGCGTCCTTCCCGCTTGTGTAGCTGGCCTGGTCGGGTGGGTCGTAGGGGATTTCGGATTGATAGAAGTAGGTGCGGCCGCCATTGCCGTTCCACAGAACCTGGTACTGCTGGTGATGTTCCACAAACAGGCCATAGGCGGTGACGCGGTTCCCGTTCACCACCAGGCCAGTGGCGCTGGGGTTGGTGGTCCAGCCCGCGCCCGCTCCATGATCGGCGCGCCAAATCCAGGTGTGGTCGATGAGCGTGTCGTTGCTGTTAATCTCCAGGTTGATATCTGCGCGGCCGGGGCCTGCGCCGCCGACGCGGAAGAAAATGTCATGCAGCGAGATGGGACTTTTGGCGTGGCTGGCTTTGCTGCCGGCCGGCCCCACTTGCAGCAGCACAGGCGAGCTGACGGGCCCCGCGTCAATCAGCAACCCGGCGACGATAATGCCGTTTGCGTCCGCAGTGGTCAGCGCGGCCGTCCCGTTCGTGGGGCGCAGCGTGGCAAAGCCGAGGCCCAGCACGACCGTCTCGGCACGGGTAACGCGAATCGGTTCTGCCAGTTCGTAAATGCCCGGCGTGACAATGAGATTTTTGCCCTTGGCCAACTGAGCATTGATCGTGGCCGCGCTGTCAGTTCCCGCGTGGGCGATATAGAACTTCCCGATGGGGATCGACTCTCCGGGCGTAGAGCCGCCGTGCCACGTGATGCCGGAGGAGTTGGCAACCAGCGAGGGAACGCGCACGCTGTAGCTGCCGCGCGCATCGACGGTGAGGAAAGGTTTCTCGCGGACGATGGGCGTGAGGGCGACCTTAGTGTAGGGCGGCGTGGGCCATTCCCCGGCAGGCGGGTTGGGGATGCCGACGAAGACCATGTTCCAGTTAGCGCCAGTCCATGAAGTCCACTCGCTGTTGCGGGAGATCCACTGCTGCTGGGTGCCGGAGCCGACGTTCCCATCGATCAGGGAGTCAGACATCCAGCCGCCGCTGGCCCAGCCGCCCTTCTGGTTAAGCACGATGTCGCCGAGCACATGCATGCGCCGGAAGGGTACGGCTTGCGAAACGGCCCACTGCATGGTTCCGTTGACTGTCCCGCCGGTGGGCGTCACGGAGAAGCCTTCCGCCGCGCGCCAAAAGGTGCAGGTGGCGTTGTTGCGGGGCAGGCTGGCGTCGGAGTGGACGTTGCCAATAATGTGCACGCTATCCGGCGAAGGGCCGAGGCCAATGACTTCGGTATAGAAACCAATCGGAACATCGACGTGGTATTCGCCCGGCAAGAAGAAGAAGGCGTTGCGCGCCGCGCCGAACTCACTGTGCTGCTGCACGGCATAAACAGCGTCGATCTGCTGCTGGATTTGAGCCGCGGGCATCGCGGGATTGAAGATGAGTACGTTGGGTCCGAAGTCGAGCTTGGCGGCGGAGGCAGCATGCGCGGGGCTTGCGCAAAATGCGGCAAGCCATACCAGCAGGGTAAGTCGAATGGATGCAGCGGAAAACCTGGCACCGCGGTGATTCCTGAGCAACGGAACTCCCTCTTTCTGGCAGCTACCAGACATAGGTTCCTACTGACTCCGGCGGCAAGGTCGTGGCCAGGCTCTTTCCGTGGAAACCGATAGCAAACGTTTTTGCGAAGTTACTTGTATTAGCGACCACCAGCACCGTCTCGCCGGCTGGAGTTAGGAAAGCTACATTCGATAATTGTTCCAGCTCATTCGATCCCACGCGCACGGAGCCGGGCGGCACAAATTTTGAGAAGTGCGCGGCCGCGTAATAAGCCGCGTTGAACGTTGCGTTGTCGCCGTCGAGAGTGATCGCGCCTACGCACATCGTGCATCCGCCATTATTGGTGTGCGGACCGAACTTCGGGTCGGCAGCCAGATTCCAGAGCAGTAAATTGCGGGTCCAGTTCCTGGTGCCGCCAATCAATACGCGGCTCACCGGCTCCGCGATGCTGAGAGTTGCCGCGCCCGGCCGTCCGCCCACCGATTGCTCGGTCAGGTACAGATTCTTGTTGGGATAAGCATTGTGCACGTCCGTCAAGGCGCTGCTGTCGCCGCCATATAAGTGAAAGGCGGTTCCGGCCACATATTGATTGGCCTCCGGATCCTTCAAAATCGACAGAGGGTACGAGGTCACATCTGGATTGTGGTCGTATAACTCGATCTCTGTTTTGATTCCGGCCTTTCTAAATGCGGGACCAAGATACTTCGCAATGAATGTGTCTTCCTCTTGCGCCAGCACCACCATGCTCGGTGTGTTCTTGGGATTCAGCGGCTCGTTCTCAACCGTAATGGCATGGATAGTAATGCCTTCGGCTTTCATGCCATCGATGTACTTTACAAAATACTCGGCAAACGCTCCGTAATACTCGGGCTTTAGACTGCCTCCCTTTGAGTTATCGTTTGTTTTCATCCAGGCGGGCGCTGACCAGGGCGAGCCCAGTATCTCGATGCGCGGGTTGATCGCCAGTATTTCTTTCAAAATAGGAATCACATCGGCGCGATCCGGCTCCAGGCTGAACTTAGCCAGCGTGGGGTCGGTTTCACCTTCCGGCATGTCGTCGTATGAAAACACATGGTCATTCATATCGGAAGACCCGATACTCACTCTCAGGTAACTCACGCCGATGCCGTTCCCATCGCTTGTAAAGAGTTCCTTGAGCAGGGCCGCTCTGCGCGCCGGTGTCATGTGCATGAGCAGCTGCGCGCTGCCGCCCGTCAACGCAAAACCGAAGCCCTCGATGGTCTGAAATTGTTGCATGTCGTTCACGTCGATCACGGGAAGCCGATCGCCCGAATCGGAGAAATGCAAGGGGTCGGTTTGGAGAGCAAGCAATGCGGACCGATCCGGCGTCGTCAACCAGAGCTTTGCGTCCAATATGGTTTGAGCTTTCGATGCGAAGGAAAGAACCGCAAACACTGCGAAGAACAAGGCGAGTGACCGTTTCGAATTCATAAGATTCTTTCACGCTGCCCGTCGAGGCTGTTTCGAATTCCGTGGCCGGGTGTTGGGCCGGTCTCCTGAGATGACCGATGGTTCCAGGGGCAAACACGGCGTGCTCCCTGAATCGTCAACGATAAAAACAGGGTGTGCCCGTGCCTGTCAAGCGGGCTGCGCGATGTGCCGCGCGCATCGAGATGGCGAAAACCTCGGTCTTTAAGCCGGGTCGCGTGCTTCGCCGATGTGGACACGGTGAAGGCCGGAGAGCGAGAATTGCGCTCGCAGGGGAGAGCTTCTTTATACAGAGGTTCAAAGGAGAATGAATTGAAAAGTAATCCATCGCGCAGGACTTTTTTGAAAGCGTCCGCCGCGGCTGCGGCTTGTCTCAGCACCGCGCGGCTCGGCGCCGCGCCTTTGCGTTTGCCCATCGGGCTGCAACTCTACAGCGTGCGCGAGTTGCTGCCCAGGGATTTTGACGGCACTCTGCGCCAGGTCCGCGCGGCGGGCTACACAGAAGTGGAGGCGGCGGGCTATTTCAACAAGACGGCGGCGGAGTTTAAGAAGTCGATGGACGGGGCCGGCCTGCGCTGCGTCAGCACGCACCATCCGATGGCGCTGCTGCAGCCCCATCTCGACGAGTACATCGAATATGGCAAAGCGCTTGGACTCGAATACATGATTTGTCCCTCGCCGATGCACAAAGACCCCTCGGCCAAGGGACCGCTCACTTTGGACGACTGGCGATGGACAGCGGGCGAGCTGAACCGGATCGGCGAGAAGGTAAAGGTCGCCGGAATGACCTTCGGCTATCACAACCACGGACCGGAGTTCGGCAGTGAAGGCGGCGTGGTGTTCTACGACGAGCTGCTGCGGCTCACCGACCCCAAACTGGTGATCTTTGAAATGGATTGCGGTTGGGTAGCGTCTGCCGGGCGCAATCCCGTCGACTATCTCAGCAAAACTCCGGAGCGGTTTCCGCTGCTGCACGTGAAGGACATGGTGAAGGGCGCCAATGGCCAGTTCCATTCGACCGTGATGGGCCGCGGAGTGGTCGACTACCGGCCGATTCTGCGCGCGGCGACCGGGCTGAAAGCCTACTTCATTGAGCAGGAAGAGTTCGACATGGATACGATGACGGCCCTCAAGCTCGACGCGGACTACATGAAGAAGCTGGACGTGTGAAGATCGTCACGCGCCCATTTGCAAGCGGCGCCAGCCGCGGCATTTCGGTTAGGCTTTGAGTATGAGCGTATTTGACGAGAAGCGAACGGAACTGGAGCGGCACGAGTTCATGATGGGCGTGGAGCGGGGTAGGTTGGCGGTGGCGCTGGACCTGCTGACGGATTCGCTGATCATGGTGGGGCAGCACGGGGTCTATTGCGCGTCCAGCCGCAATCCGGCCAAGCCGGCGCTGGATTTGCAGGCGGTGCTCAGCGGGATGGAAGGCGCGAAGGCGCTGATCCAAAGCGTGATGGAGGAGTTGCGGAAAAGCAGAGAACAGCCAGCGGTCAGCAAGGAATAGAACGGCCTCCGATGGGCACTGCCGAAGATAGCCAAGTGCGATATGCTGAGAGAGCGCGCCCGTAGCTCAGCTGGATAGAGGTCGCCGCGGCGACCCTCCGGAGCGTTAGGTCGGGAGTTCGTTCGTAGCCGGTCGCGTCCTGTCCATTAACAATGCCATTCATCTATGTTCTCCGCAGTACGACGTCGGGCCACACCTACGCTGGGGCCACTTCCAATCTGGAGGTTCGGCTGGCGCAACACAATTCAAATCAAAGCCGTTCAACTAAGCACCGCGGCCCCTGGACGCTGATTTATCAAGAAGAATTCGCAACCATGGCCGAAGCATTGCGGAGAGAACGAGTCTTGAAGTCCGGAAAGGGACGCGACGAACTTCGAAGGCTTCTCCATGAGGACTCTCGTCCGGCGTCCTCTTAATTTGGGCGTGCCGCAACCCGCACCATGAAATGGGGTATTCTGAGAGAGCGCGCCCGTAGCTCAGCTGGATAGAGCGAACGCCTCCGGAGCGTTAGGTCGGGAGTTCGAATCTCTCCGGGCGCACCATATCTAGATTCTCTTCTGCGAATCAACCTGCCGTATTTCTGTGAAGCGAACTTGCCAGGCTTTGAGCCGGACCCGCCGGTTAGACTAAAACAAGGCCTCTCAAGCGTTGAAAACGCGGGCCGGATAAGGTCTGGAAAATGCATCCGCATTCTTTTTTTTCAGCCGCTCAGCTTCTCTGGACGCTTACGTTTGCGGCGCAGCTGGTGTTGCTCGTGGTGTTGCTGGGGCGGGACCGGGCGCGCCGGTTTCCGTGGTTCACATGCAGCATTGCGCTGGTGGCGCTTCAGCTGTTGGGCAGCCGGCTGCTGGCGGGGCGGCTGCCACCCCTCACGCTCAACGAAATCTTCATTCCCTTTGAGGATCTGGCCGCGATTGTGAGCCTGCTGGTGCTGGTGGAGCTGACCCGCCGGGCGTTTGCGGGCGTCGCGCGCCGCCTGTGGATTGGCTGGGCGCTGGGGTTGGTCGCCCTGGCGGCATGCCTCCTGTGGGTTTGGGGACCGTGGCCGTCGTGGAAGACGCTGGCCGCGGACTCGACGCTGGCCACGCTCCGTCTGATGCAGTTGGCAGCGGAAAAAGGCAACATGCTGGCCGATCTGCTCGCGGTGGAGGCGGGACTGCTGGTGGCGGCGCTTGGCAGCCGCTTCAAGGCCGGCTGGCGGAGCCATCCGCAGCGCATCCTGATCGGCTTGTCGACCGCGGCCATCGCGCAACTTGCGGTGCAGGGGATTTGGCAGTTGATCGCCCTCAAAGCCGCGCCGCACAATGTGGCGGAATACGAGCGCATTCTCGGTCTGGGCAGCAAGCTGGTCAACGCCAACAAGGCCGTGTATGTGCTGGTGCTGGTGTGGTGGATCGCTTGTCTGTGGAAGGATGAGCCGGGTGAGGCGGTTGAGATTCCGGCAGGAGATGGAGCGGCGGGAGAGATCGCCGAATCTCCGGTTGGAGGAGAACGCGTGGGCTAGTTTTGGCGGATTCCCACCCTTGCGGCGAAATTAAGTCGCAAAGATGGGCCGCCCAGTTTTTATGGGGACCGCTAAATATGGCAGCTTGCCCGGCCCCGCTTTTCCAGGTAACGCTGGTGGTATTCTTCGGCGCGCCAAAAGGTCTGGGCAGGCTCGACCTTGGTCACAATGCGCTTCGGTTTGAAGCGTCCCCGGGCGCTGAGCTCGTCGATCTTGGCCTGGGCCTGCGCCTGCTGCTCAGCGGAGTGGAAGAAGATAGCCGAGCGGTACTGCGTGCCCCAGTCCGGCCCCTGGCGATTGAGCGTCGTGGGGTCGTGCAGCGCGAAGAAGGCGTCCAGGAGCTGCTCAAAACTCACCTGTGCGGGATCGAAGTCAACCTCCACAACCTCCGCGTGGCCGGTAGAGTCGGTGCAGACGTCCTGGTAGCTGGGCTGGGCCAGCGCGCCGCCTTCATAGCCCACAGCAGTTGCGGTCACGCCGGGGATCGCGGCAAAGGCGGCTTCCACACCCCAGAAACACCCTGCTCCGAAAGTTGCTTTTTCAATGCTCATATTTCTAAAGATACGCGGAACCTGCTGCGGTAACAATTTTGCAACTTCAGGTTGTGAGGCTTTCTTCGCGCCTCACCGGACGCGGTTGCCCCTTTCGAGGGTTCGGCTTGCCACAAGCCTGCGCACGCTTTTTCAGATGGCGGCATCCAATCAGGTGTTTGGAGGCAGCGATGGCGGTTCCCCTGGTTTTGATCGTGGGCGCAGGCCCTACCGGCATGACCGCGGCCATCGAACTCAAGCGCGCCGGCCTCGACGTGCGAATCGTGGACAAGTCCAGCCACATGGCGCTTCATTCCCAGGCCTTTGGAGTGCAGGCAAGAACCCTGGAACAATTTCAGCGTTATGGGATCGCAGCCGAGGCCGTGGATCAAGGCAGGAAGCTGATCAAGGCGGTGTTCCGCAGCGAGGGCAAGCAGATCGTCTCGGTTGCCCTGGATCAGATTTCAAGCCGCTACCCGTTTATCCTGATGCTGCCGCAGACCCAGACCGAAGCAATTTTGAATCAGCGCATGGAAGCGCTGGGAGCGAAGACGGAACGAGGCGTCGGCTTGATGTCACTCACCCAGCAGGATGGGCATGTGGTGGCGAGCCTGCGCCATTCCGATGGCAAAGAGGAAGAGCTTGGACCGCGGTGGGTTATCGGGTGCGACGGGGCGCATAGCAGCGTACGCGAGATGGCGGGGATCCCTTTTCTGGGCGCAGGGGTGGGGCTTTCGTTCTTCCTCGGAGACCTGGAAATCGACGGGCCCGATGCGCCCGGCGACGAACTTTCGGTGCATCTCCACGGCGGCGATGTTGTCTTTCTGGCCCGGCTGTCGAGCAGGATTACGCGCATGATTGTCGCGGTCCACGCCCGCCAGGGCGAAACTTTAGATCGTGAACTCACCGTCGCCGACTTCCAGGAAGCCTTAGACAACGCAAAGGTCCAGGTGACGGTTCGCTCCGCCGAGTGGATGACGCCCTTTCATGTGAACGACCGCCAGGCGCGCGACTATCGTGCGGGGAGTGCGTTTCTGGCCGGCGACGCCTCGCACATTCATTCGCCGGTCGGCGGGCAGGGAATGAATACGGGAATTCAGGACGTGGCCAATCTGGCGTGGAAGCTGGCGGCGGTGGCGCGTGGAGCAGCAGAGGGCCTGCTGAACAGCTACGAGGAAGAGCGTGGCGAGGTGGGCAAGGCGCTGCTGCGGTTTACGGAGCGCGGGCTGAAGATGGGGACAGCTGTCAATCCGCTGGTGGAGACGGTGCGGGACGCGCTGATGCCTGTGCTCACGAGCCTCAAGCCGGTGCAGAAAGCGATGCTCGGATTCATCTCGGAGACGGCAATCGAGTACAGGTGGTCTTCGATTGTGGCGGACCATGGCGGCGACGGACACCTGAAGGCCGGAGACCGCATGCCTGACCTGGCGCTCATGACCCGGATGGGAGAATCGACGCTGCTCGAGGATTGGACCGAAGCCAAACACCTGGCGATCGTGTTGGAAGGCACGGAGGCGGAGATTGGCGAAATCAGGACCGGACTCCCCCACGCGCGCGTGTTGGGAATTCGCGCGGCCTATCTCGATATGCAGGGACGGCAGCTGCTGGGAAAGGACAAGAAGTTGCTGATCCTGCGCCCCGATGGGTATGTCGGCTTCCGCGGCTCCCTGGCGAAGACGGCTGACTGGGAGGCGTATGGCCGGCAGGATGGATTGATCGATTAGCTTCGCTTTTTGCCGCCGAAACTGCCGCCGGACCGATTGCCGCCGGGCCGGGGGCCAGTGCGTTTGAAGCCGGAGCCGGAGGGCTTGCCCTTGTAGCCCGATTTTGAGAAGCCGCCCGGCCTGGGCTTTGAGTGGTTGTCGGAAGCGGGTTTGCCCGGACCGAAGCTGGGCCGCGGCTTCCAGCCGATTTTTCCTGCCGCACGTGGACCGGACCCTGCTGCCTGGTCGGGACGGGAGCCGCCCGGCCTGCCCGGATTCCACCCCCCGGACGAAGACCTGTCCGCCGGGCCCCGGGACTTGCTGCTGGGCCGCGCGCCCCCCGCTCGGGGCTTTCCGCTGCTGGTGGTGAATGGGCGAGCCAGGCCGCCCTGGGTGCGGAAGGGTTTCCCGGCGCTGGAACGGCCTGGGCCCGAGTTAGGGTGTCCGGAAGCTGGACGGGAATAGGGCGCGTCGGAACTGGCCGCGCTGGGACGGCTGGGGCGATCAAACTTTGGACGGTCGAAGCCGGGTCGCGAAGAACTGGGCCGCGATGAACTGGGCCTTCCTGCGTTCGGGCGGGGTGCATAAGGCCTGGGCGCGCTGGGCCGACTCGAGGTCGGACGACTCGCCCCGTGGATTTCCTCAATGTGAAGGTTCGGCGGCCTCACCGGCCCAAAATCCTCGTCGCGGGCCGGCGATTCACGGCGCGGCGCGACAGGGCGCTTAAAGGGCGGCCGATCGCTGCCGCCCGGCCTGGACCAGGCCGGCTTGCCGGGGGCCGACTTGCCTCCGTAAGTTTTTCCCCCCGCGGGCCGGTCTCCAAAGGGGCGCGCGCCGCCAGATTTGGGCGCAAATCTTTGCTCTGGGGCGGGCTTGCCTGCATAAGGCTGGCGGGCGGCGGGCGGCTTGTCCCGATAGGAGTTTCCGGCCGCCGGACGGGCGTCTTTCTTCCACGCCGGGCGCGGTGCACTGAAGTCCCTGCCCGCGAGGCGAATCGACCGCAGATTATCGCCGCCGGCCCGATCTGACTGAGTGGGCCTGGCTGCGCCGGCCCGGAAGCCGCCGCTTCTCTGCTCTCGGGTTCGCGATTCCCCGCCCCGTGTTTCACGAATCCGGCTTTCACCGGTCCGGCCTTCGCGGGTCCGGCTTTCACCGGCCCGGCTTTCAAACGCCCGCTTCGGCCGATAGTCTTTTGAGCCTTCCGCGGGCCGGGGGGCGCGAGGGCGGAAAGCGGGCTTCTCCGCGGGCAGCGCATCGATGAGGTTGCGGCGGCGAATCTCCTTGGATTTGGGCGTGCGCAATGTGCCGTCGGCGGCTTTGCGCAGCAGCGCAAGCTCTTGCTCATCCAGCTCGCGCAGGTTGCCGGGCTCTTGATCCAGGATCAGCGGGCCGTAGCCCACGCGGCGGATTTTTTCCACGAAGTGGCCAATCTCCTCAAACATCTTGCGCAGTTCGCGATTTCGCCCCTCAATCAGAACCACTTCATACCAGGGATTGTCGCCCTGGCGGACCTGGCGGATGCGGGCCGGCGAGGTGTGGACCCTTTCAGACCCGGGCTTGCCACGCTCAATCGCCACTCCGTCGCGCAGAATGTCGAGCTCGGCCTCGGTAGGCTGGCCGGCGACTTTCACCAGGTAGGTTTTCTCCACTCCGGCAGAGGCGCGAGTCAGGCGGTTGGCGAGCTCGCCGTCGTTGGTCACCACCAGCAGGCCTTCGCTCATGTAGTCCAGGCGGCCCACCGGGTAGAGCCTCTCGCGCATCTTGTCAAAGAACTGCATCACGGTGGGGCGGCCCTCGGGATCCTTGACCGTGGTCACGAAGCCGCGCGGTTTGTTCAGGACGAAGTAGCGCAGGCGCTCGGCGCCCTGCAGCAGCTTGCCGTCGACGCGGATGTGGTCGCGTGCGGCGTCGGCCTTGGTGCCCAGCTCGGTGATCACCTTGCCGTTCACCTGCACGCGGCCCTGCTCGATCATCTCCTCAGCTTTGCGGCGGCTGGCCACGCCCGCCTTGGCCAGGATTTTCTGCAGCCGCTCGAGGTTGGCCGGCGGACGCGGCTTGGGATTGAATGTGGGCTCGGATTCTTGGCCTTCGTTGGTGTCGTTGGACTCGCCGCCGTCCGCCGCTTTTATTTCGGCCTCGACCTCGATCTGCGCGTCAGCGGCGGCCTCGATTTCTGATTCTGCTTCAGTGCCGGCCTCGGATTCGAGCGCGGCCCTCGCTTCCCCGTCGGTCTCGTCGCCGATGGGATCTTGGATTTGAGGTGCAGCTTCTGGTTTAGGCTCGGCTAATTCGGCCTGCGGCTTAGCGGTCTTGCTGGCTTTCTTTGGCGCGGGAGTTTTCTTGGTCGTGGATATCTTCTTGGTCATTGGAGAATGTCTCAGTTTCTGCCTGCTTTAGGGCGGGGGACGCAGCAGGCGCGGAGGCCCCTGCGTGGGTTGGGGGTTCGTGACGGGCCGCCGTCTCGGCGGTCTGTATGGTCTTCGGGGTTGCAGGCGCGGTGTCAAAGGTCTCGCCGCTCGAGTCTTCAGCAGTTTCGTCCAGTTCCAGATTCAGGTTCAGGTCTGTATAGGAGGGGCTTGTAATCTCAAGCTCCTCACTGGAATCGGATGCGGATTCCGATTCCGGTTCGTCCAGTTCCATGGCGGCCATCTTTTCGAACTCTTCCATGGAGGGAAGCTCGGCAACATCTTTGAGGCCAAAGCGAAGCAGGAACTCGCGCGTGGTTTTGTAGAGGATCGGCCGGCCGATCACTTGCTTGCGTCCGGCCGTGGCGATCAGCTTGCGCGCCAGCAGCGAACCAAAAACTGCGGAGGAATCGACGCCGCGAATCTCGTTCACTTCAGGCGCCGTGACCGGCTGCTTGTAGGCGATCACAGCAAGCGTTTCGAGTGCCGGCAAGGAAAGTTTGAGCGCTGGTTTGAGGCTCCTGACGAAAAGCCGCACGGCGTCGTGGCATTCCGGTTTGGTGGCCATGCGGTAGCCGCCGGCAATCTCGCGGATCTCAATGCCGCGTCCGTCGGTGGCATAGGCGGCGATCAGTTCGTCGATCAGCCTGCGCAGAATGCCGCGAACTTCGCGGTCGCGCAGCCGGGCCAGGCGCTTGGCTTCCAAATCGGGGTCGGCAGCAGTTTCGGTGCTGTCGGGACCGGCTTGGGCGCTTGCTTCCGGCACTGCGTCCGGACTGGTTTCGACGCTGGCGTCGGGGTTGGAGCCCGCTTCCACAGTAGGGACGGATTCCGTGACCTCACCGGCCGCCTCATCTTGCGATTCCACTGCCGCGGATCCGGTCAGTGTCGGATGCAGGCCAAGATAATCGAACTCGTGGGGCAGCAGCGGCAACGCCTCCGCTGCCGCGCTCTCCGCCGATGGAGCATTTGCGTCGGTACCTTCGCCGCCCGGCGACGCAGCAACCGCGGCTTGCTCCGCTTTCCAGGCCAGTGCCTCGTCGGCAAAGAGCGCGGCGAGCTGAGCCAGGGTAACCGGCTCCTCCGCGGCGTAGATGACTGCTTCCAGCTTGGCTTTCAGGCTCATTCTGCAATAGGTACCTCAAGTATGGTACCGGAAGTCGAGGCGCCATGCGCGCGGATTAAGGGGTTGCAGCCAGTGTGGAGCTGGAAAAATTGCGCCGAGCATCGCCCGACGCCGAAATCGCACGATCGGCGGCTGCTCAGCGCATCCCGGGCTTCAACAACCGTTCGATCTGCCGCTGGACCGTCTCAGAGAGCGGCAGTGTGTTCCGCAAACCAGAGAGCCAACTCGGCCTCAGTGATTTCACCGGCAGCGAGGCCAAGAATGGTGAGGTAGGCGTCTTCCTGGCTCGCAGTGACTTCCAAACCGTTGGCGTCGAGAAAGGCAAACGAGACCAGGAGGGCCGTGCGCTTGTTGCCGTCGAGAAATGGATGATTTGCAGAGATGCCGAAGGCGTAGGCGGCGGCAAGAACCGCGAGCGGTGGCGCGGATTCAGCGTACGCCCAAATGTTTTTAGGACGCGCCAGAGCGGACTCGAGCAATCCAGAGTCTCGGATGCCCACAGATCCGCCATGTGCAGCAATCGAGAGATCGTGCGCTATCACTGCGTCGGCGGCTTCCATCCAGAGCGGCTGCTCCATTACTCAACCAGCTTCAGCAACGCGTCGCGATACTTCCGCATCACGCGCTCAGTGGCTTCCAACTTGCGCTCGAATTGGTCGTCGTAAGGGGTCATGTGCGCGCCGTACGGAGTTTCAGAAAGGCAGATCGAATCCCCTTTCTTCACATTCAAGCGCGCCAAAATCTCTTTGGGCAGAATAATGCCGGCTGAATTCCCGATGGCGATGATTTTGGTGGTCGTGGGCATGGAGAACCTCCTCAGAGATCTCCAGTATAACATAAGTTATAACGTCGATTTCAATCCAGAGCGCCTAGTGTCCTGAGTCTGAAATACGCAGCACAAAACTGGCCGTCATTCTGAGCGAACGGGGCCCCGAACGTCTTTCAGTTCGGGGGTGGTGAGTCGAAGAATCTGCGGTTGTACTTCGATAAACTTCAGACTCACTACACTACCGCCAGTCGTCGCGCGCGTTGGCCAGCCCCTGGTTCATGATCGCCTCGAACCCCGCTTGCTTCTTGATGAAGATCTCGGAGAATGCGCGGTCCTGGCGGAGCAGCACGGCCTGCAGCCGGACCAGCTCAAGCAGCGCCAGAAAAATGGCGATCAGCGCTTTCTCTGAGCGTGTGTGGCTGAGCAGGCGGCGCAAAGCGATAGGCTTGTCTTCCATGGTCAGGCGCCGCGCGAGGAACTGGATCATCTGCCCCACGGTGGCGGTGTCTTCTTCCATGTCGATGACCGGGCGCGTGCGTGCGCGCTCCAGAATGTCGCGGAAGATGCGCACCAGGTCGTCGGTGTCCGCGGCGATCTCCGGCTCGGCGGCCACATCGTCCTGGAACTCGCGCGAGCCGGGGTTGGACCATGTGGCGGCCTCGAGCATCTGTTTCTGCTGCAGCATCTGGGCAGCGTTTTTGAAGCGCTCGTGCTCCAGCAGTCGCTCCACCAGCTCGCGGCGAGGGTCGTCGGCCGCATCGTCTGGACCGGAAGGCGCCCGCGGCAGCAGCATCTTCGACTTGATGTGGATGAGCAGGGAAGCTGTGTAGATGAACTCCCCGGCCACATCCACGTCGCTGGCCTTGAGCTGATTCACATAAGCCAGGAACTCCGCCGTGATTTTGGCAATTGGAATGTCGTAAATGTCGATGTCCTGCCGGCGAATCAGGTCGAGCAGCAGGTCGAGCGGCCCGTCATACACCTGGCCCACGGAAATCGAAAAGGGAGATTCCTCGGCGTTGTCGCTCGACCGCTTCGGTTTCGAGCCATGCGCGTCAGCCGCCTTCTGATCCCCGGCAGGCGGAGGGGTGAGCTCAAACGCAGGCTCGGCCCTGGGAGCAGGCGCGGCCCTGGGAGCAGGCGCGGGCCTGGCAGCCGGAACGGCCGCGGACTCCGCCAAGGGGCCATTTGCCTCTGATTCCGAATTGGCGGGGCGATCCGTCACGGTTGCTTCTTCTTCCCACTTCCCGGGGCAATCAGCGGTTGGTTTCGGCCGTCATCTGCATGGCGGCGCGAACCTGTTGCATGGTTTCTTCGGCGCGCGCGCGGGCGCGATCTGAACCCTCTTCGAGAATATGCTTCGCCTGCGCCTCAGAAAAGCTGGCGCGCCGGGCCTGGATCGGTTCGAGAATCTGCACCAGCGCGTCGGCAGCCCATCCCTTACATTCGATGCAGCCAATTCCCGCCGTCCGGCACCCTTCGTAAACTTTGGCCAGTGTATGTGCGCTTGAGAAAACCTTGTGCAGATCCCCCACCGGGCATTTGTCCGGATCGCCGGGGTCGTTGCGCCGGATACGTGCCGGGTCCGTGACCATCGTCTTGAGCTTCTGCCGCACCACCGGCTCGGGATCAGCCAGCAGGATGGTGTTGCCGTAGCTCTTGGACATTTTGCGCCCATCGGTGCCCGGCAGCTTGGGCGACGGAGTCAGCAGCACCTTGGGCTCAGGGAGAACTTCAACCCCGCCGAGTTTGTAGAACTGGTTGAAGCGCCGCGCCACTTCTCGCGTGAGTTCGACGTGAGCGGCCTGATCGTGGCCCACAGGAACAAACTGGGGCTGATAGATGAGAATGTCGGCTGCCTGCAGCAGCGGGTAACCCAGGAAGCCGATGTTCGAAAGATCCCTTTGGGAGAGATTTTCCTGCTGCTCTTTGTAGCTGGGGACGCGCTCAAGCCAGCTTAACGGAGTGATCATGCCCAGCAGCAGGTAAAGCTCGGCGTGCTCGAGCACCTTGCTCTGCAAAAAGAGCACGCTGCGCTCCGGGTCGAGCCCCGCAGCCAGGTAGTCGAGCATCACATCCATGGTGTTGGGCGCAATTTGCGACGTGTCCGCGTAGTCGGTCGTCAGCGCGTGCCAGTCGGCGATGAAAAAATAGCACTCGTATTCGTCCTGCAGCTTGACCCAGTTGGCGAGGGCGCCCATGTAGTTGCCCAGGTGGAGCTTGCCCGTGGGGCGCATGCCGCTCAGCACGCGGAGCCGGGACGATGAGGATAAAGGTTGGGGCATGTTTGCTGTCGATTCCGGAAAAGTGTGTCTCGATTGATTCTAGCGGGTTATGGGGCACGCGTTTGCCGGTTTTGGAGTTTTGGCTTTTAACCCTGGTTCTTGCTTTGCCGAATGCTTTGAGCCATCACCGCCTTAGAAGTAGCGCGCAATGCACACCCCAGGGCGGACGTAAGAGCGAGACGGCACTTTTGGCCCATTGCGCACACCTAATTTGTTCCGGCGCGGTCAAAGTTGCAACGTCTCCCCACTGGCGCTATGATTTCTGCGTCTAAACACCGTTCGTCCTGGGGCTGTCCACCGATCTGCGAACTGACGAACAAGAGGAGGAAGTTTATGGCTGGAAGTTTCTTGAGGATTTCCATTCTGCTTGGGCTTTTTTCGCTGGCCACACTTGCGGCGAAAGCTCAGGAAGTAGTTCATGCCGTGGCGGGAACCGTAAATCACATCAATTTGCCTGCAAAGACAATTACGGTCGTCACCGATGATGGTTCCGAGGGCACATTCAAGGATTTGACGAATCCTAAGACTTCAATCGATTTCGAGAAGAAGCTCCGGGCAGAAGCAATCGCTGCCGACGCCTTCAAGAATGAGGGTACGCACGTGATCGTCTACTATTTTGGCGACGGCGACGTGCGCACCGCGGTTGCTTTGCAGAATCTCGGGCCGGGACCGTTAACGAAGAGCACCGGAACCGTAGTAAAGTTCTCCAGAGAACAACGTCTGTTGACGATTCAGGATCAATCGGGAGCCATCGAGTCCTTCAAGATTAACGAGCGTACAGTCGCTGAAACTGGATCGGGAGTTGTGGAAGGAATGAAGTTTGAACCCGATAAGGGCGATCACCTGCGAGTGACTGCCACGAAAGCAAACGGGAGCGCGACGGCCCTGTTTATCAATGCGGGGTGATACCGGGCGAGTGCGCGTGAAATCTCGCGATCAAATAAAAATCAAGGCGTTTTCACGTCAACCGGGCGACGCTTTGGCGTGACGCGCGATCCAGTGTTGTGCCGCTAAATGTGCCGGAGAGCGAAGTAAACCACCGCCATCGATGGACCAAGCAGCAGGCGCAGAATCATGGGGCCGAAGAAGATCATGAGCAGGTAGCTTGCCCAGATGGGAATCCGGTCGTAGCGCTGGACGGCGTTGTATGGGAGCAGGTTGCGCAGGATGCGGCTGCCGTCGAGAGGCGGAATGGGAAGCAGGTTGAAGAAGAACAGCACCAGGTTGACCTGAATGGCCAGCCGGCACAGAATCACGAGCGCCTGAACGTTGGTCATCACGCTCCCCTGCTGCGGGAGTTGGCCCTGAAGGAGAATAATCACCGCCAGCACCGTAAAGGCGACCAGGGCGATCAGCAGGTTTGAGGCGGGGCCCGCCACGGTGGTCAGGTTGTCGTCGCGGACAATCTTGCGGAAGTTGCGCGTAATGACGGGGGTGGGTTTGGCCCAGCCGATCAGCATGCCGCCAAAGAGTGAGAAGCCGATAAAAGGTCCGAAGATCATGAGCGCGGGCAAAATCAAGGTGCCGACAGGGTCCACGTGGGCCACCGGGTTCAGCGTCACGCGCCCCATCTCGCGGGCTGTCTGGTCGCCCAGCCGCGAGGCCATCCATGCGTGGGCGCACTCATGCACGCTGAGCGAAAAGATGAGCAGGACGAACTCGAAGACGGCAATGATGAGATCGCCAGATTGCAAGAGAAAACCCCACGGCTGGAAAATTCAGAGTAGCACGCGGGCGCGCCCACCCAGAGCCGGGTGCAATTCACGCGCGGTCGGCCGGGAAGCTGCCCACGGATTCGCCGGGGGCCACCGTTTGGCCGGCCAGAACGAGGGCGTGGCTGGCGATGCGGGCGCCGGGCCCGATGACGGTCGGAACCAGCGTGACCTGATCGTAGTTGCCCGGCGCGTAGGTCTGCGAGTAGACGCGTGCGAACGAGCCGATCACCGCGCCTTTGCCGATGGTGATGCCGCCGCGATCGTTCAGCAGCACGCCCTGGCGAATGATCACACCGTCTCCGATCGACAGATTGTAGCCAAGGCTCAGGTCGACGCCGTGGTAGATTTTGACGCCGTTCCCCATATGTTCAAAAATGTGGCGGCCCAGCATGCAGCGGAAACGTATGCCCAGCCAGTGGTTGAGCCCGATCGGCGAGCGGTCGAACATCTGCCAGAACCACAGCAGCGGCTTGCGGCTGTTGAACCGGTCTTGGTCCACATCGGCAAAGTACTCGGCCTCCAGGGTCACATTCAGCGGGTCGAGCGAGAGACTGACCACGTTTCCAGGCAGCTCGGAGGTGAGCGTGAGATTGAGCTTGCCGCCGTGCGGGCGTCCCAGGTAGAGCTGGTAAAGCTGGTCGCGGACAACCTCCGCGCGGCGTTCTGGAGAGCTGTGGCGAACGAACTCGTCGTCGAGGAACTGGAGCCAGCGGCGGTAGACTTCTTCCGCCTCAGGTGCGGGATGCGGGATGTTGTTTGAATTCGTAGCCATACGCTTGCAAGATACACCACGCGGCGAATGCACTCAACCGAATGGACGATGCGGGTCTACGATTGTCTTCAGTAGGATGGCGGATTAATGGGCATAGCTGGGCGCGGCCAAAAGCGGGGCGGGCGGCAGATGGGCCTGTGGGCGGCCATGGCCGTGGTCACGGGCGAGGCCATTTCGCTCGGAATCTTTCTTACCCCGGCGGGGATGGCGAAGTCGCTGGGGTCGCCCGCGCTGCTGGCCGCGGTGTGGTGCGGCATGGCCGTCATTACGCTGGCTGGCGCGCTTTGCTTTACCGAACTCGCGGTCCGGTTTCCGCAGGCCGGCGGCGAATATGTTTACCTGCGCCATGGCTTTGGGCGGCGCGTAGCCTTTCTCTATGGATGGATGGCCGCGGTGGTGATGTATCCCGGCGTGGCCGCGGCGCTCAGCGTGGGCTTGGTGCCCTACGCGCAGGTGCTGGTTCCGTTGCCCGGTTGGCTGGCTGGCGCGCTGCCGGCGGTGATTCTGCTCGCGCTCGGGGCTCTCAACTATGCGGGAACGCGCCTGAGCACAGGCGTGATGACCACGCTCAATTGGCTCAAGGTTCCGGTGCTGGGCGCGCTCGTGGCGTGGGCCCTGGTATGGATCTCCGGCCACGGCCACGCTGCGGCAACCAACCTTTCGCCATGGATCGGGCGGCGCGCGGGCTCCGATCCGCTCATAGGTGCTGTTGCCGGCGCCGCCATCAGCGCTTTCTTCTGCTTCGGCGGCTGGTGGGAGGCAGGCAAAATTGCCGGTGAAGTGCGCGACCCGCGCCGCACGCTCCCCATCGCATTTGCCGGCGGCGTGCTGGTGGTCACGGCAATGTACCTGCTGGTGAGCTTTTCATTTGTGGCCGTGGTGCCGCTGGATCAGATCCAGAGCAACACGGCGTTTGTGGCGCAGTTTGGGCAGGCACTGTTCGGTGCGGCGGGCGGCCGTGTGCTGTCGGCCTGTGTCTTGCTCTGCGTCGTGGGCGGCCTCATGGTGCTCAGCATGGCGGTGCCGCGCGTAACCTACGCGTTGGCGCGCGATGTCGGCGGAGACGCGCGGTCTGGTCCGTTGGCTGCTTTTGGGCGGCTGCACCCTCGCTTTGGTTCCCCCGCCAATGCCGTGCTGCTGCAGACGGCCATGGCGCTGGCAGTGCTGGGGATGGGCGCATTTGACCGCATCCTGGCATTTATTATTTTTTCGGCGGTGGTGTTTCTGGCGCTGACGGCGGCTACGCTTTTTCGCGTGGCTCGGCCGGGGTCCCCGGCGGGCGATTTGTGCCCAATGGGGTGTTCGGAGCCCGTGCGGCGGTGGTGGTTTCCAATGGCACCGCTCGTGTTTCTTGCGGGCTGCGGGGTGCTCGCGGCCATGCTGCTGCTGCACAGCCTGGGTCCGTCGCTGATGGGCGCGGCAGTGGTGCTGGCCGGATTGCCGGTGCGCTGGCTCTTGGTCCGCGGAAAAGAAATTGTGCCGACCGTGGCCACGGAGAGCCAGTATTCCTGATTCTGGATGCGAACCAATTTCGAAGCAAGCCAGATTCGAAACAATCCGAATTTGAAATAATGAAAACAAACCGAATTTGAAATAAGACAAGGAGAAACATCATGCCTCATATTGCGCTTCCCCCTGACCTGCCCGGCATTCGCGGGGCCATGGCCTTCCGGCCGCAGACGGCGCGTCCGCTCAATGCGCTGGTTGAAGTCCTGCTCACGGGCGAAAACACGCTGAGCCGCGGCGAGCGCGAACTGATTGCCACCTATGTCTCGAGCCTCAACTGCACGCACTATTGCCACAGCATTCACGGCGCCATCGCGGCAGCGCACCTGGGCGGCGATGAGGGGCTTGTGAGACAGGTGAAAACCAACTTCATGCGCGCGGCCGTGAGCCCCAGGCTGAAAGCTCTTCTGACCATTGCCGGCAAAGTGCAGCAGGACGGCAAGCTGGTGACCTCGGCCGATGTGGACGCTGCGCGCGCACTGGGCGCCACCGACCTTGAGATTCACGATACGGTGCTGATTGCGGCCGCATTTTGCATGTATAACCGTTACGTGGACGGCCTGGGCGCCGATCAGCCGGACGACGAGGCGCTCTATCGGGAGCGCGGCAAGCGCGTCGCTCGCGATGGGTATGTGACGGTGAGCGAAGAGTATCTGAAGAGCCACTCAAACGCAGCAGCACGCTAAGGAGAGAGCCATGGCCCATATCGACTTGCCCGAAGGTTTTCCGGGGATCAGCGGAGCATTTACCTATCGTCCGGAGACGGCCAAACCAATGCGGGAACTGGCGCATGTGCTCCTGCACGAACCCAACTCGCTCACGCCCGCGGAGCGCGAATTGATTGCGACCTATGTGTCTTATCGGAACGACTGCCACTTTTGCCAGTCGAGCCATGGAGCGGCGGCCGCATGCCACCTGGGCGATGCGGCGGTGGTCGAGCAGGTGAAGACGGACTTTCTCTCCGCGCCGGTGAGCGAAAAGCTGAAAGCCCTTCTTGCCATTGCCGGCAAGGTGCAGAAAGACGGCAAACTCGTGACCGCGGCCGACGTGGAAGCGGCGCGGAAGCAGGGCGCGACGGACATCGAGATTCACGACACGGTGCTGATTGCCGCGGCGTTTTGCATGTTCAACCGCTATGTGGATGGGCTGGCCACATGGCAGCCGCGGGACCCGGAGATGTATGCGCGGATGGGCCGGCACCTGGCGGACCAGGGGTACAAGGAGCCTTCGATTCGCCAGCTGGTCGGCGCTCATTGAGTCGATTCGGAAATTGATCCGCATAAAAAGGGACGGGCTTTTAGCCCGTCCCTTTTTGTGCAGCGTGCATGATCTTCGTTATCGGCGGCCCTGGAGCGTGTTCGGCTTGCCGCCGACCTTCTTTGCGGCGCGTTTGGCGGCGATGGCGTGCATCTCCTTGCCGATGCTCGATTGATTGATGAACAGCTGCAACGCCAGGTTGATGATGTTGCTGGTGCCCCAGTAGAGAGCCAGGCCCGACGCGTAGTGCCACAGCATGAAGCCGAAAAAGACCGGCATCATGACGGCCATCAAGCGGCGCTGCGCGGGGTCCATGCCCGGCGAGGGCGAAATGTACTGAGTCAGAAACATGCTCAGGATGATAAGAATCGGCAGGATGTGAACCGGGTCCGGCGAGGAGAGGTCGGTGAGCCAGAACCAGTGGGCCTGGCGCAGTTCGATCACGTTCGACAGCACTTCAAAGTAGGCGATGAACAGCGGCATCTGCACGATCATGGGCAGGCAGCCGCCCACCATGTTGATGCCCTCCGACTGGTGGAGGGCCATGATCTCGGCGTTCATCTCCGCCTTCTTTGGGTCGTTGATCTTGAGATGCGCGTAGCGATTCTTGATCGCATCCACCTTGGGCTGGATGCGCATCATCTTCAGCGAAGACTTCATCATGATGAACCGCGTGGGCATCATGATCAGGCTGAAGACCGAGGTGAAAATAATGATGGACCAGCCCCAGGTGTAGGCGCCGCCGCCTAGCAGTCCATGAAGAAAACGCAGGGCGAGGTAGAGCGGCTTGGCCACGATGCCCAGCCAGCCGTAGTGGATCAGCGGTTCGAGCGACTGCCCGTTGGCTGTGCCATCCGCGCCGGTGGCGTGGATGGTTCTCAACACATCCATCTGTTTGGGGCCGGCATAGATGCGCAGGCGGGTGAGGCCGCTCGTATCGCCCACCGCCAGCCCAAGCAGATCGGCCGGCTTCTTCTGGCTGGTGGGATCGCTCAGGTCGCTGGGCAGGTCGATGGCGTGGTGCAGCGTCACTACCGTAGCGCGCTCTGGATCGCCGGGCAGGAAGGCCGCGGCAAAGTAAAGATCGGTGATGGCCGCATAGTCGTAGGGCTGGTCCTGCGTGTCGTTGCCGCTCACCTTGGATGCGGCCTTGAAGTCCTGCTTCCCATCGATGGACCAGGCGAACTGCGAGGCAGCGGAGGCCCGTATCCCGCCTAAGGCCGAGTGCGAAGAACCGAACTCTTCCATATCGCCGAGTCCGGCGGGCCATTGCACAAGGGCGCGCACGGGCACGCCGTTGCGCTTGACTTCCGTTTCCACACTAACCACATAGCTCGAGTCGAAGCTGACCGTTTTAACCACATCGAGGCCGTTGCCGGCGAAGCGGAAGGTGAGCGAAGCGGGAGCCAGCGCAAAGCCGGTGGCGGAAGGCCGATAGAGTGCCTGATTCAGTTGCTCGGTGAGCGCCGGGTCATACGTAAAAAACGAGAGCGGCAGCCCGAAGCGCGCCGCGGCCTGGGGTTGCACCATGTCCAGCGTCTTGCCGGCTGCGTCTTTGTAATCCTTCAGGATCCATTGCTTGACCTGCGCGCCGCGATTGGTGAAGACAATGCGGACCTTCTCGTTCTCAACGATCGTCTCGGTCTCAGCAGCGGCGCCGATGGCCGGGACAGCTGACGGAGCGGGCGCGGAACCGGACGTCGTCGTCGGCTGTCCTGAGGCGGTGTTCTGCCCGCCTGCCTGCTGCGGCTGCGACTGAGTCTGCGCCGCCGGCGCGGGCTCGGCCGTCTTCGGCTTGAAAAAGTATTGATAGCCCAGCAGCACCACAAGCAACAGCAGGCCGAAACCCATCGTGGTGCGCATGTCGCCGCCACCGCCGCCGCCGGGACCCTGGGTTTGAAGATTAGGATTGCGAATTTCTGCCAAAGGATACTTCCTATCGTTGAGGGCCTGCTGACAGGCGCTGGAGGGCGAGGGACCGTCGGGTCGCCGCTCTCCCTATGGTAACGGTTCGTGGGGAAAAGGTCGTGGCACGGATACGGGCGGCACCGGATCGAGGCCTCCGCGCGCGAAGGGGTGGCAGCGCAGCAGCCTCCAGAGTGCCAGCGCGCTGCCGCGCACCGGACCGTGTGTCGCGATGGCCGTCGTGGCATACTCCGAACACGTCGGCACATAGCGGCAGCCGCCGGGGCTCAGCGCATGCAGAGCCGGGGAGAGCCAGCGGCGATAAAAGGCCAGAGAGGCGAGCAGCAGGCGCGTCATGGTGCGGACGCCGGTCGGCTGGCCGGTTGCGGTTCGGACGGGCTTGGATTCGGAAGGTTCATGCGGGCCGCCTCGGCCTTTGCCTGATGAAGAATACGCACCATCTCGGCTTCAAGTTTCGCAAAATCGAGAGTGAGCACGCCGCGGCGGGGGTGAAAGATGAGATCGCAACCCTGGGGCAGCAGATCCACGTGGCGGCGCAGCGCTTCGCGCATGCGGCGTTTGATCCGGTTGCGCTCATGGGCCTTGCCCAGCACTTTGCCCGCGGTGAGGCCAATGCGCGGAGCCGGCTGCTGGTCGGCGCGCAAGGGCAACTGCGGGGCGAGGAACCAACTCATGGATGTGGACTGATGCTTGCGGCTGGAGGCGTAGGCGCGCTGATAGTCGGCATGCTTTTGAAGGCGCGCACCGGTCAGCGACTGACTGCGGCGTGGGCGCTGAGCTGGATTGGGAGGGGTGTTCATGGCAGTGCCGCGAGCAAGGGCAGCCGGAGCAATGGTGAAACGCTAAAGCTTCCGGCTACGACGATACGGCGTGGAAAGCTAGTCGCGGAAGCCGGCGCTGACGGCAACGCGCTTGCGGCCGGCGGCGCGGCGGCGGCTCAGCACGGCGGCGCCGCTCTTGGTCTTCATGCGGGCCCGGAAACCGTGCGTCTTTACGCGCTTGCGGCGATTGGGTTGAAATGTGCGCTTGGGCATTGAAATGCGCTCCTGTTGGCGAATGAAAATCTGTGCCTTGACGGCAAGATATAAGTGTATCGCATGTTGGGCTAGGAATCCAGCGGCGGCCGCGCGCCAACGAAAAATCGTGGCGATTGAATTGGCATCGGTGAGGAGTTGGAAGGACGAGAAACAAAGATCATCTTGCCCCCGAACGGTGACGCCGGTAATCGGTTGGATCAGTTTCACCATCCTTGGTGCAACTAAATCACGGTACTGAAAACTCATATAAAAGAGATGTGAAAACAGACCTTGCAACGTTCGCGAAATGTGGTAGTATCGGGTCCGTTCAAGAAAGTTTCCCAGCGTCCCACGGAACGAGTTTCATCCGAGGCCCCGAGGTCACAACCTGGGGCCGTCATCGGCAAACAGGCAGCGGTAAATGACAGTCGGGCAAAAAGCCAAGGCTCTTTGCCAAGCGTGAGCTATTGCCTAAAATGCTGCGGATGGAGCCGGGCCGGCCGTTTACAGGCGGCGCGGGCAAGGATACGCAAGATGGCATTTGCAGTTTCACAGGCAACGGTTGTCAATCCCTGGACCCAGATACTCTCTGCGTTGGAGAAGAAGGTCATTCGCCAGTCCTTTGAGACCTGGCTCAAACCCACACGCTACAGTCACGCCGCGGGACGCACGCTGTATGTGCGCGTGCCTTCGCCGGAGTTTCAGCACATCGGCGACAAATACGGAGACCTGATTCAGGAGGCCATTGACCTGCAGTCTCTGGAGTTTGACGATGTATGTTTCGTGACCGCCGAGGAAGATCCTTCGATTCCGCCCCAGCGCAGGGACGGAGGTTTCGGTCCGGTTCCCGCGCATGCGCCCACCGCGCCCCCTGCCGCGCAGGCGCGCACGCCGGAGCAGGCGCGATTCGATTGGTCAACCGCCGCGCAACTCAATCCCCGCTACACATTCGAAGGCTTCGTCATCGGCAACGTCAACCAGTTTGCGCGGGCCGCGTCGCTGGCAGTGGCCGAGCGCCCCTCGCGAGCTTACAATCCGCTGTTCCTGTATGGCGGCGTCGGCATGGGCAAGACTCATCTGATGCAGGCCATCGGGCATGAAGTCAAGCGCCGCCAGCCCTCGGCCAGCATTTGCTATGTCTCGGCGGAAAAATTCACCAATGAGATGATCAACTCCATCCGCAACGACCGGATGACCAGCTTTCGCGATCGCTTCCGCACCGTGGACGTGCTGCTGATCGACGATATTCAATTCATCTCCCAGAAGGAGCGCACGCAGGAAGAATTCTTCCACACCTTCAACGCGCTCCACGAGAGCATGAAGCAGGTAGTCATTGCCTCCGACCGGCCGCCCAAGGAATTGACCGAGATTGAAGACCGCCTGAGGTCGCGCTTTGAGTGGGGATTGATCGCCGACATTCAGCCGCCGGATCTTGAAACTAAGGTGGCCATTCTGCAGAAGAAGGCAGAGAGCGAGCAGGTGCAACTGCCCACCGACGTGGCGCTCTTTGTAGCCTCCAACGTGCGCACCAACATACGCGAACTGGAAGGCGCGCTGGTGCGGCTCATCGCCTGGTGCCAGTTGAACCGCATGGAGATCACGCTGGCCTCAACCCAGCAATGCCTCAAGCAATTCATTGACATGCAGGTGCGCAAAATCACCATCGAGGCCATTCAGCGCGCGGTTTCAGAGCAGTTCGGCATGAGAATCAGCGACCTGAAGCAGAAGAACAACTCGCGCAATGTGGTGGTGCCGCGACAGATTGCAATGTACCTGGCCAAGCAAATGACCGAGGCGAGTTTGCCTGAGATCGGGCGGCAGTTTGGAAACAAGCACCACACCACGGTCATGCACTCGATCGGCAAGATCGATGAGCTGCGCCGCACTGACAAAGATCTCCACCGCACCCTGAACAAGCTGCAGGAGCACCTGAACGGCTAGCAGTTGAGCAGGTCGGGAAGTCAGTGAAAGAATTGAGGCCCACGTCGCGGTATTGAGACGTGGGCTTCTGTTTTTTTCAATGACCTGATTCGGTCATAAGTTCCACGAACATCTTCTGGAAGCGCGGCAGATCGAGGTCGACCTGCGCGTGGACCAGTCGAACGCCGGTGGCGGGCTTCAGCGCTTCGGTCCAGGTGAGAGTGTCGCCGTAGCCGGGGCCGTGACTAAGGTCGACGTCCATGTAGACCTGCTTCTCTTTGGTGATGAGCGTGGGATCGAGCCACGCGCACGCGGCCAGTTCATCCCACATGTAGTAGCGGTCCTGGCTCCATGCGGCGATGTAACGGGCGGCGGGAGTCTGGGACTTGCCGATCTCGTCCAGCATCTTCTGGGTGAAGGGCGCCTTGATGGAGACATCGACCGTGGTGACATCGACGCGCGGCCAGGCGGCGCGCAACACGATATGCGCTGCCTCGGGATCGAACCAGAAGTTGAACTCATGACGCGGGCTGGCGGCGAACTCAGGATCGTCGGTCTGGGGATTGAGGCTGCCCCCCATCAGCACGATGCCTTGCGTGAGGGCGGCAAACTCGGGATCGATGGAGATGGCGAGCGCAATGTCGGTGAGCGGGCCGGCTGCATAGAGAGTGACCAGGTGAGGGTGAGCGTGGACCTGACGAACGAGGAAGTGGGCGGCGTCCTCCTCGATGGGCTTGAGAGTGGGAAGGCCCTCGGGCATCGGCGGAATCTCATAGGGCGAGTGCGCCTGCAGGTGTTCCGGGGTTATGGGCGTGACGCCAGAGGGTGTTTCGACCAGCGTGGTGGGGCCCTGACCCCATGCGCCGAGCCAGGCGACTTTTCCGTCGAGCGCGGCTGAGAGGCGGGTTTCCTGCTCGGTGCGGATGAGCGGAAAGACAGCGCCCCTCGCTACGGGCACATCGGCGTGGCCGGTCAGTTCCAACATGCGCAGCGTGTGCAGCGTTTCCTCGTCGCGCCAGGCGTTGCCGGTGACCATAGTGATGCCCAGCACCTTGACCTGGGGGGCCTGGAGCAGCGCCAGCATGGCCATCTGGTTGGAACCGCCAGGGCCGGAACCATCCTGGTCGATGAGGACGAGGCGCGTTTGAGCCGGACACACCGCAGCGGCGAAGGCAAGCACAGCTAGAAAGGGCAGAGGAGTTTTGACTCTCATTGCCGGTATTGTGGCATACCCGCACCGAAAGCCACGCGAAAACTCATGATTGGGTGCGGCCGCAGGGGCCCTGCCGTAGCGCAATCCCTACCGTCTTCCAAAGCTTCTGGGCTTGACCGTCGCCGTCACAGGCAGATCGGTTCTGCCCGCGGGAAACACCGCCATGAAGCGGTCCGGCCCTTCGCCGGAGCTGGCCGTCTCCACGCCTTCGAGCCCGCGAAAGGCCATGTGAAGCAGGCGCCGCTCCCGGCTGTTCATGGGCGGAAAGGCGTAAGGAACACCGGAGCTGCGCACTTTTTCCGCGGCGGTTTCGGCGGTCAGGCGCAGTTGCTCGGCTTGCAGGGCCTTGAAGTTGTCGGCGTCAAAACTGATCAGGTCCTGCTCGCGCTGGTCCAGGCGGAGAATCTGCGCGGCAATGGTTTCGAGAGCCCTCAGCAGCTCACCGTTGTGCTGGGTGACCAGCGGCGCGTCGGGCCCCGCCAGCTCCACATAAATCTGAGGCGCTTCCGAGCCTTCGGCCTCGTGCGTGCCGTCGCCCGCGGAAATGCGGTACTTGAGGCGCATCCCCCCCAGCTTATTAAGGGAGGAAAGGAAGGAGGCAATTTTTTGAGCGGCTTGTTGCAGATCGGCGATTGGCATAACCCATCAGTATCGCAGAGCGGGGCGGGATTGGCCGACCCCCCGGCGCGAAAAGGAATGAATGTATATTTGGTCGTCCGGATTCTGCCGGTTCTCAAAGAGGTCGAAGCACCGGGCGATAAACCGCCAGTGTGCAGCCTCTGGATTTCAGAACGGCTGCTCTCAGAAGCGCAAAACGGCGCCAGTCTGGTAGGTCCAGTTCTCGTTGGTGAGAAAATTGCGCGTCGACAACCAGTTCAGATAAGGATAGGTGCCCAGCCCTGGCCCCAGGTAGGGCTCACGGTAGCGGACTGCCGTATTCCCCACGACCGCTCGCAGCGCCAGGCGGCGGGTGATGGAGCAATCGACATTCATGGCAAGCGATGTGGCGAAGTGCGTAATCCGCCCAATCGGCGGCGTGGGATTCGTGGCGGAGGGGCTGGCTTCGTAGGCCTTGTCATAGCTTACGAATCCCGGGCGGAGGGAAGCTTTCACGGCGATATGCGAGTTCTGGTATCCGGAGCGCAGTCCGAAAGTGCCCATGATGATGTTCCCGCCGGCACGGTCGGAGGGCAGAGGACTGGCATTGGGCTGATAGTTAAGGTCTGAGTCCAGATCGGCGTAGGTGGCGATGCGCGCCGCGAATCCCACTCCGGAACCTGTCGTCAGCTGGCGGCAGTGGGAACAGCTCGCCGTGTTCACCGGAAGCGAAATGGCGTTGTAGTGGGGGAAGAGCTCAAAGCGGGGCGAACTTAAAATGACGGCGTCGTCCCCTGGTAGCCAGTGGGGATCGCGGGTCAGCTTGCCCGTGCCCTCGACGTACTGGAAGTCCCGATACCAGGGCAATCTCCAGCGCAATGTGTTGGCCATGGTCCGGCAGGGATTGAGCGAGGCGCGCAAAAGTTTGACAAACACCCGGTTTCCATAGCGGTCCTGTAGAGGGTCGCTTATCCAGCGATCGATGCCGTCCTCGACCAGCGTCCATACCTCGCCGCCGATTGGGGTTGAAACCAATTTCACGTCTCCTGTGTTGTTGGTAACTTTGCTGACGCCGGGGACGTAGGACGTGCACGGATACGGGCAATTAATAACGTAGGTATAGCCGCCCTCGTCGCCTAGCGCGGCCTCTCCCAGCGGTCCGAGCTTCTGATCGAAACTGAATGCGGTGGCCCACAGAAAGCCGCGGAACTGGCTTTTCCAATAAGGCTTGCCGTCATCGATGCGCAACGCGCGCCCGCGCGGATCGTTCTGGATTTCAATGAATTCTGTGACTGAACCCTGCATCGGATGTGCAACCCAGGCGACCAGAAAGTCGTCGCCATCGTCCCAGCGGCGCCAATTCCATTGCTTCAATGACGAAATGTAGTCATGCCAGAAGGGCTTGTCCTTTAAGAGCATCCGAAAATACGGGTCAGTCATCAGGCGGTAGCCGTTTTCCACTCCGAAGAACCCGAACGATTCCCACAGTAAGCCCTTCCAGTGGTAGCGTTCCGCTATCTGGTTTTGACCGGCGCCCGTCACACCCGATCCCGCGGACGGGCGATTCATCGACGCGAACAATGGATCGAGGTCAATGCGTATGCCGGGGGCAGAGTCGTTGTTGGCCGAGGGATCGTCATCGATATCGGCCGTCGGCTCGGACCTGGCCGTCAATCCGTCTCTCCGGGCTACGGCCTCGAATTGGAAGGTCGGCTCATCGAGGCGGCCATCCACGGGCGCATCGGATGCGGATGCGGTGCCGTCGGCCATGCGCGCCTTTTCGAGCACGGCGCTCGGCGCATCGGGGAGGGAAGGGTCCTGTTGTGCATGAGCGAAAGCCGGAATCAGCAACAAAACCGAAAACAAGAGAAATCTCACCACTCCTGCGTGCGTCAAGCCTTACCCCCAAAACGGCCAGCAGCCGACGTCCTGTCTATAGTTCCAATCGATAGAACCTGAGTGGAAGAGGCGAAATTAAAGATTTCAGCCGACCTGATTGCGCTCAAATGGAATGTTTTCAGCGCAGCCGCGAAGGCGAACAGCTCGTCTGAGCCGAGCGTAACAGACGCGGAACAGGGGTGACAAGGCGGAATTCCGCGCCCCAGCCATGAGCGCCGATCGCTCGCGCGACCTGCTAGATCAGCTCATATCCCGCAAACCAATATCCAATCTCAAACGCCGCGGTGTCCTCGCCATCCGACCCGTGAATCGCGTTCTCCTGGATCGAGCCGGCAAACTTCTTGCGAATGGTTCCCGGCTCGGCATGCGCGGGATTGGTGGCGCCCATCAGCGCGCGCAAGTCGGCGATCGCATTGTCTTTTTCGAGAACCAGCAACACCAGCGGCCCCGACGACATGAAGGTGGTCAGGTCGTTGAAGAACGGGCGCGCGCGGTGAACGTGATAGAAGCCCTCAGCCTCCTGTTTGGAAATCGACTGCATCTTGACGGCCACAATCTGAAAGCCGGCCTTGTCGATCTCGGCCAAAATCGCTCCGGTGAAACCTTTGCGGACCGCGTCCGGCTTGACGATGCTGAAGGTGCGTTGCGGCACGAGTCTTGCTCCTGAGATCAAAGTCTACGGCTTAATTGTAATTTGTGCCCGCCGAGCTCCCGCCCCGAGTGCGGGGAATCTGCTAAAGTTTCGGAATGTTTGCCTTCGCAAATGCACCGTTTTGCACTTCGACGAGATTGATTGCCGGCTTCGCTTGTGGGCTGGCTGGCATTGCGGCGCTGGGTCAGAATGCCCCTTCAGCGGCCGCCATAAAAGTCGCTACACCGGAACTGCGCGTCTTCGATCCTTCCCTGATCGATGCCACGGTCGACCCATGCAAGAATTTTTACCGCTACAGTTGCAACGGATGGTTCAAGCGCAACCCGCTGCCCGCCGACCAGACCAGCTATGGCCGCTTTACCGAGCTGGAAGAGCTGAACCGCCTGCAACTGAAACAGATTCTCGAGCAAGCCGCCGTGCCCTCGCCCACCCGCACCGCCAACGAACAGAAGATCGGCGATGAATACGCGAGCTGCATGGATGTAACGGCGATCGATAAATTGGGCTTGGCGCCCTTGCAGCCGGAACTCGACCGCATTGCCGCGCTCAAATCTCTTGCTGAACTGCCCGCGCTGCTTGCGCATCTGCACTCCATTGGCGTGAACGCCTTCTTCCGTATGGAATCGAATCAGGACTTTGCGGATGCGACAACCGTCATTTCTTTTTACAGCGCGGACGGCCTCGGTTTGCCGGAACGCGACTACTACACGCGCACCGACGCCAAGAGTGTGGAGCAGCGGCAACAGTATGTGGAGCACGTGAAGAAGATGTTTGTGCTCGCCGGAGAGCCTGACGCGCAGGCTGCCAAAGACGCCGACACCGTGATGGCCATCGAGACGCGCCTGGCCAAAGCCTCGCTCACCATTACCGAGCGGCGCGATCCGCGCAATCTGAATCACCCCACGGATGTCGCCGGCCTTTCAAAAGAGCTGACGCATTTCTCTCTCGCCGACTATGTTGCCGCCGGTCATGCCCCCGCCTCCGGCAAGGCCAATGATAGCGAGCCGAAGTTTTTCGCCGAGTTCAATGCGCTGGTGGCCGATACGCCCATCGACCAAATCAGATCCTATCTGCGCTGGCATCTGCTGCAAGCCTACGCCGGCACCAGTTTGCCCGAGAGCATTGAAACCGAGAACTGGAACTTCTATGCGCACATTCTCAACGGCGCGGAGAAGCAGCAGGAGCGGTGGAAGCGCTGCACCAGTCTGATCGATCGCGAAATGGGCGAGGCGCTCGGCCAGGCGTATGTGGCCAAGTATTTTCCGCCCGCGGAAAAGCAGAAAGCGCTGCAGATGACGCTGGCCATCGAGCAGGCAATGGACAAGGACATCGATGGGCTGGACTGGATGAGCGCCGAGACCAAAGTCAAAGCCAAAGAAAAACTGCACACGGTGATGAACAAGATCGGCTATCCGGACAAGTGGCGCGACTACTCGAAACTGGAGATTGTGCGCGGCGATGCGCTTGGCAATCAGGAACGCGTGGAGCAGTTTGATGTTGCGCGCGACCTGGCAAAGATTGGCAAGCCGGTAGACAAGGGCGAGTGGTTCATGTCGCCACCCACCGTGAACGCCTACTACGACCCGCAACAGAACAACGTCAACTTTCCGGCAGGCTACTTTCAGCCGCCCTTCTTCAGCGATAAAGAAGACGATGCAGCCAACTACGGCGACATGGGTTCGACCATTGGCCACGAACTGACCCACGGCTTCGACGACGAGGGCAGGCAGTACGACAAGGATGGCAACCTGAGAAATTGGTGGACCAAAGACGACGAACAAAAATTCTCTGACCGCGCCGATTGCATGGTCAGGCAGTATGATGCCATCGAGGCCGTGCCGGGCGTGCATCTGAACGGAAAGCTCACGCTCGGCGAAAACCTTGCCGACCTGGGCGGATTATGGCTGTCGTGGCTGGCGTGGATGGATAAAGCCGACGCGGCGCATCTTGACATGAGCGCGAAAACCGGCGGCTATACGCCCGACCAGCGGTTCTGGATCGCGTATGCGCAGCAGTGGTGCACGCAGACTCGGCCTGAGCAGTTGAGGAGCCAGGCACAGGGCGATCCCCATGCGCCCGATGAATACAGGACGAATACCGTGCTGCAGGATTTGCCGGAGTTCGGCAAGAGCTTCAGTTGCAAAAAGACCTCGCCGATGGTCAGCGACAAGCCTTGCCGTGTATGGTGAGGGCCAATGCTCCTGTAGAGGCTATTCATATCGACGAAACAGCCAAATCGGATCATCCACCGCAACGCCCTCACCCGCCCAGCGCAAACCCCCGCGCCGACTCCAGCAGCTTGGCCACTGACTCCTTCGAACACGACTCGGAGTAGATCCGCATCAGCGGCTCGGTCCCGCTGGCCCGCAACAGCAGCCACGTTTCCGCCGCGTTCTGCTTGGTCGCTGCTTCAGGATTGTCGAGATAAAACTTCACCCCATCCAGGTTTTCCTGGCGCAGGATCGGCATCCCCGCAAACACCGGGTCGCCCGTCTTCAGCGCCCTCGCCCGCGCAATCGCTCCGTTCTTGATCTCGTCGGAGATGTGCAGATCGATGCGCCCGTATTGGTGTTCGCCGTATTCGGCTTGCAGGTCGGCCACCAGTTGTCCCAGCGTCTTGCCTTCCTCGGCCATCACGTTGGCCAGCAGCAGCGCGTTCAGCAGCCCGTCCCGCTCCGGCAGGTGGCGCTGGAAGCCGATGCCGCCCGACTCCTCGCCGCCCATCAAAATCTCTCGCTCCAGCATCAGGTCCACAACGTATTTAAAGCCGATGCCGTGTTCGATCAGGGTGCGGCCGTATTTTGCGCAGATGCGGTCCAGCATTTTGGTCGTGTTAAAGGCGCGCGTCACCGCGCCCGGCCAGTTTTTGCGCCTTAGCACCCAACTCAGCAGCACGGAATATATCTTGTGCGGATCCACAAACTCGCCGTACTCATCGGTCGCGCCGATCCGATCCGCATCTCCATCCGTGCACAGCCCCGCCTGGCATCCGTTGGCCACCACCGCCTCGCCCAATGCGCGGATGTGCGGTTCAATCGGTTCCGGATTGATGCCCGGAAAGAGCGGATCGACATTGCCGCGAATCTGCACGTGGGCCACGCTGATGCGGGTAAAAATATCGGCAATGAGGGTCCGCCCGCACCCGTACATCGAGTCGATGCAGAACTTCATGTTCGATTTCGCAATCAAGTCCAGGTCGGCAAAATTTTCGATCGCTTTGAGATAGGTTGGAAGAAAATCCACTTCCTCAATGAGCGCCGGCTGTGCTGGCCTGGCAACCGGCTGGCCCAGATAGGACTCGATCGCCGAGATGATCGAGGGCTTTCCCGATCCTCCGTACCACGCCTTGTATTTCACGCCGTTCCATTCCGCCGGATTGTGCGATGAGGTAATCATGATGCCCCCTGCCGCGCCGCGCTCGCGCACGCCGAAGCTCAGCGCCGGCGTTGGGGTAATGTCATTCGCCAGCATCACTCGGATCCCTGTGGCCGCCACAACGTCAGCGCACGCGCGCGCAAAGTCCCTGGAACCGAAACGCGTATCGTAGCCAATGCACAGCCCCTTGCCGGGGTCCTCCTTGGCGAGTACATAAGCTGCCACCGCCTCGGCGGCAACGCGCACATTGGCAAAGGTGAAGTCGTCCGCGATCAGCCCACGCCAGCCATCGGTGCCAAACTTGATTTGGGAATGAGGCATGGTTGCGTTCTTGCTCCTGAAGACAGGTTAAAGGATGTCGGCGGCCATGCTGGATGGATCGCGCATTTCAATAACCCGCGGACGTTTCTCGTACTTATTCGAATTCGGCCGGATCATCGAAATGCTCCCCTTCCGGCAACATGCTTTGGTGTAATATCCGCGACACGTGGATGCCGACGCTCTTACGACCGTAGAACACCACATGCCGTCCTTTTTCAAACCGGCAGAGACCCGGACGGATCCACTCGCACTCCCGCCCCAGGAGAGGATTAGCCGCCAGTAACTCTAGACAGAGTTCCAGATCGTCGAGGTAACGCTCGGCCTGAACCCGCCCCCATCTCTCAAGCGTGTAGGCGCCAATGCTCAAAAGGTCCGCTTTGGCACTGCGGGAAATCACAAGCGCGGCCATCGTTATCTCGCGGTCGGAGACAACTTCAGAGTCTTACGGACTTGCGTGAACACATCGCCCCCGGCAACGCCGCTTGCATCTCCCTCATCAATCGCCGTGCGTAGCGCTTTCAGCTTCGCCTTGTAGGCTTGTTCCTCGCGCTCCAGCGTTCGCAGCGCGGCGCGCACCACTTCACTGGCGTTCTCAAACCGCCCGCTCTTGACCCGTGCCAGAACAAAGCGGTCGAGTTCCTTTGTCAAATTCACATTGCGAGTCGGCATGTGGCTCTTACCTCCCGCCCAACCGAGGGGACTTGGAAGTCAGCCTATCACGAATTGGCAATCTTTGCCAGTCGCGCGGTCCACTCTCGAAAGAAGCTATAAACCCACCGGTCACCGGCAGCCCGAATTTGACGCGGCAGAACATCTAACTCCGCGGGCAGAGCCTCAGATCAAATCATCGTGCCCCGAGAGCCCCAGTTCCTTCACGATCTTCCCCACATCCTGGGAGTGATCCCGATGCGCGATCAGCAGCGCATCCTCGGTGTCCACAATCACCAGATTCTCCACGCCCACCAGCGCCACAAACTTCTTGGGGCTGAAGATATAGTTGTTGCCCGCGTCAATGGCCAGGTGCCCCTCGGTCTCAGACACGTTGCCCTCGCCGTCTCCCCGCAGCCGCGTCTCAAGCTGATATTCGTAGAGCGACGCCCACGAGCCCAGATCGTTCCAACTGAACTCCGCCGGCAGGCAATAAAGGTGCGACAAATGCTCGCCCTTGGCAGAGCGCGGCTCCAGCACCGCGTAATCCACGGAAATGTTTTCACACTTGGGATAGAGTGCGTGAAACACCTCTTCAAACTCCGGCGTTCCATAAGCCGCGGCAATGCTCTCCAGCAGCGGAGCGGTCTCCGGCAAATGTTCGCGCACTGCGTTGGCCAGCGTCCGCGCCGACCACAGGAACATCCCCGAGTTCCAGTAATAATTCCCCGCCGCCACAAACTCCTCGGCCCGGTTCTGGTTAGGCTTCTCGATAAAGCGCCGCACGTGCAGCGCGGAGTCGTCCCGGGTCAGGTCGCCGGTCTCGATATACCCGTAGCCCGTCTCGGCGCGCGTCGGCTCAATCCCCAACACCACCATGTTGTCCCCGGCCGCGGCCACGGCAATCCCCTTCTGCAGCGCCTTCAGAAACCGCGGCTCGTCCGCGATCACATGATCCGAAGGAAAAATCCCCAGCACCGCATCCGGATTTTGCCTCTCGATCAGAAACGCCGCCAACCCGCACGCCGGCGCCGTGTTGCGCGCCACCGGTTCCTGCACAATCTGTCCGGCGGGCAAACCCGGCAACTGATCCGCAATCTCGTGGGCCAGATATTCGTTGGTGATGATCCACGTCTTGTCCAGCCCAGCCAGCGGCTTCAGCCGCTCCACCGTCTGCTGGATCATCGAGCGCTCCCCGTCCAGCGCCAAAACCTGCTTGGCGCGCGCGCGGCGCGACCGCGGCCAGAAGCGGGTGCCGCTGCCGCCGGCAAGGATCACAGGGCGAAAATCGATTGACTTCAACATTGAAAGGACATCCTACGCGACAAACACCACGTTTGCACAGCGTCGAATGGCCCTGTTTCCCAGATCGTGGGCTGCCTTGCGCGTCGGGCGCACCCAAAAAAAGGACATTCAGGCGGCCTAAACCACCCCAGCCCCGCGCGCAGCCCGCCAGGAATCTACTTCAACCCGCTCAGGAATTCCCCTATGCGCCGCGTTCCCTCGTCGATATGTTCCCGGGTCACCGGGTACGAAATCCGAATATGCTCCGTCGTCCCAAACGCCTCGCCCGGCACCGTCACCACGTGGCCCTCGTGCAGCAGCCGCGTCGCCAGCTCCGTCGCCGTCCGCACCCCGCCCTTGCCCAAAAACGCTCCGATGTTCGGGTACACATAAAACGCGCCCTCCGGCTTGGTGCACGTAATCCCCGGAATCTCCCCAATCTTCGCCAGCATGTAGTCCCGCAGCTTCACAAACTCCGCGCGAAACTCGCAAACGCAATCCTGCGGCCCCGCCAGCGCCGCAATCGCCGCCTTCTGCACCATGCTCGCCGCGTTCGACGTCGATTGCGACTGCAGCTTGCTCAGGTTCGCCACCACCGCCTTCGGCGCCAGCGCATACCCCGCCCGCCATCCGGTCATCGCATACGTCTTTGACAGCGACCCCAGCACCACCAGGTGTTCCTTCGCCCACGTGAACCCCGCCGCCGAAACCGGCTTCCCCGCATAGTTCAGGTACACATAGCACTCGTCCAGCAGCAGAAAAATCCCGCGCTCGTGCGCCAGGTGCACAATCCGCTCCAGGTCTTCTGCCGACACCACGCTCCCCGCCGGGTTCGACGGCGAATTCAGAATGATCGCCTTGGTCCGCGGCGTAATCGCCTTCTCGATCGCGTCCGCCGTAATCCTGAAGGCCTCCGCCTCGCTGGTTTCGAGCAGCACCACCTTGCCGCCCGCATACTGGATGATGTCCTTGAAGCTCACCCAATACGGCACCGGCAAAATCACTTCGTCCCCGTGATCCACCAGAATCTGAATCGTGTTAAACAGCGCCAGCTTGCCGCCGGTCGTAAAGATCGCCTCGTCCAGCCCATAGTCCGAGCCAAAATCGCAGCCGTGCCGCTCCACAATCGCCTTGCGCACATCCGGAATCCCCGGCACCACCGTATAGCGCGTAAAGTTCGCGTCAATCGCCGCAATCGCCGCGTCCTTGATGTGCCGCGGAGTGGCAAAGTGCGGCTCCCCGGCCCCAAAATCCACCAGGTTCGCTCCCTGCGCGCGCAGTTTCGCGGCCTCAGCCGCCACCGCCATCGTCGCGGACACTTCAATCCGCCCAATCCGATCGGCAAATACTTGAGCCCGATCGGCAAATACTTGAGAAGGTGCAGTCACTGTCATAGCACTCCCATCTTTACAGATTTTTGTCCAACGTCCAAATCCGTCACCAAAACAACCTGGGTGCCCCAGGTCTCGCCTTTGAGACCTGGGAGACCACAACTGTCGCCAACTGCTGGGTGCCCCATCCTTCGCGCACTTCGGGGTCCCAGCGGACAGGTCTTCGTCCGTGGGGTGGCTGGTCGAAGGGTGGGAAAGCACAACTCTCAAATCTTCGACTCTTTTCTATCCTTCCCATCCCCCAGACGCCGGGTGCCCCAGGTCTCGCCTTTGAGACCTGGGAAACCACAAATCCAATCAAAACTGCCCTGTCATCCTGAGCGACCCTTCGCGAAGCGAAGGCGAGTCGAATGGACCTGCGGTTGTTCCTACTTTTCGTATCAGGGCACGGCTTCAGCCGTGCCGCAAACGGCCCCAAGAGGAGCGTGGGCTTCAGCCCCTGAGGCATGCCGTTCGCCGCTTTGAAAGGGCACGACTTCAAAGCCTGCCCTGAGCGCAGCCGAAGGGTGCCGCAAATGGACCCAAGAGGAACGTGGGCTTTAGCCCCTGAGGCACGCTCTCCGCCCTTTCTCCCGTAGGGAGATACGACAATAGCCTAGGATGGACCCTGACCCTGAGCGCAGTCGAAGGGGAAGGGGGAATCCTGGGGTGACATTTCCCAAACCAGCCGTCGTCCCGTAGGGACGATGTGAAAACCAAGCTTCGTACCAGGCCCAAACGCTGGGTGCCCCATCCTTCGCGCAATCCGGGGTCCCCGCGGACAGGTCTTCGTCCGTGGGGTGGCTGGTCGAAGGGTGGGAAAGCAATACTCTCAATTTGTCGGGCTGATTCATCCCATCCCCCAAACGCAGGGTGCCCCAGGTCTCGCCTTTGAGACCTGGGAAACCACAAATCCAATCAACATTGCTTTGTCATCCTGAGCGACCCTTCGCGAAGCGAAGGGGAGTCGAATGGACCTGCATTTCGTTCTTCGTCGCTTTGAAAGAAATCCGGAGGTAGGCCGGGGATTCATCCCCGGCACAAACCTAACCCAAAGAACAGAAAGCCCGTCCACGCGACGCCAGTCGCGCCCAAATCCCCCCTAATCATAAAAGGCAGTCATCCTGAGCGAAGCGCACTTCAGCGGAGTCGAATGGACCCGCGGTTGTCTTTCGTTCCCGTTTTCGCTCTTCGTCACCGTGAAAGAAATCCGGAGGGAAGCGGGGGTTTCCAACCCCCGCACAAAGCCGACAGAATCGACGCGGGCTTTAGCCCCCGGAAAGACGCTTTACGCCGCGCGCCCGATCTCCGCGTCGCGCCAATCCAGCCGACGAGTTCCGTAAAGACAACGGCGTTTGCCGCAGCTAATCAAGAAATCGAGCGGTATACTTTCCAACTTTTCCGTTATGACATTGCGAAAAGATGGGCCATCCAATTCCTTGCCACCGAAGGGGTGAGCGCCGCGCCAATCCTGTAAGCCCACTCGAACTGCATATTCGTCATTACGCTGACCGAGACTATCCTACCTAACTACCAGCGGCAGGGTAATTGTCCCAATATGCATTCGCCCTGTCGTGTCGGATACTATCTGCCGAAAGTACGGCCAAAAGATCAACCGGGCCTCAGCATCCGCAAATCCCTCCACATCCTCCCGAGAAAGGGGCTTCTTCGGATGGAAATGACCGGAGATCGCGATATTCACGGCGAGAATAGGGTCCTCAAATCCAGCCGCGTCGATTCGTAGAGACAGCGTCGCCGTGACGTCAAAGTGTTCGCTGCTGTAATCGGTCACCTTATAGGCGCTCTCGATGCTTCGCTTGATTCGCTTTTTTTCTTCTGCGAATGCGCTCGCATAGTTGGATCGGTCAAGGTTCGCGCTGAGCGAATCCAGCCCGATCGCGAACAGGTCCAGCTTATCGACCAGCGACCTCGACGGGCTGGGTGCTCCAGTTTTCGTGATTTTCCTCGTCGCCACGTTTGTGCCCTCTTCTAGCTGGATTCACGTCTGTTAAAGGGATCTTTCTCAGTAGGGAGCGGATGCTGTGATTAAGCTTCCTTTGATCGAGCGCCGGGTGAGGGCGCGTCTCCCACTCGCCTTGGCCAATTCGCGGGCCCACGAACCACGGATCGGCCTCTGCAAACGCAACCAGAGAGACAGCGGTCCCCTTGCTGGATAGTGCGGCCTTTTCACCTGCGGCCTCTGCCAGTACTGCCGTAATGAACTGGTTTAGGCTTACGCCCTCATCTTTCGCCAAGCGGATCAGCTTCAAATGCAAGGAACGCGGTACCCGCTGAAGCCATTTGCCACTCGGGAGTTCGATGTTTTCGGCCGGCTCGGGAACTGCGTCGCCTGATTCAAGGCAATCTTCGATCCACGCCTGCATGTTGTCACGCAGGTTTGAGAGCGCCTCCAGTTCAGTATCCCCGTGGGCTGAACATCCGGGCAGCTCTTCGACACGCGCGACGACTATTTCGTCCTTGATATCTCTGCGCAAGACGATCGTGTAGGGCAAAGCCAAATAGTATTCAAGAGTTTTCGCCATGGTCCGCTCGATTCCGTCAATACAGCCCCAAGTCGATCATCAGGTCTCTGAAGTCGTCGACCGAGTATTTGGGAACTGTATCTTTTCCGTTGTTGTGCTCATTGATCATGAGCCTATGGCCTTGCAGCCTAAACAGCCGCCCATGCTTAGCTGAGCGCGGCGAGGCACCCAGCTGGTCCATGACCCATTTGATCTCTTCAAACCGGACATTGTATGGCCGACCGACTATGTCAGCGATCTTTTCCTGAATCTTTGCAGTAGACGCCATTCGCGCACCCGCCTCAGCTTTACAACATCGCCTCGCCTATTTTCCATGGTCTCTCCTCCCGGCCCGTTCGCAGATTGGTGCTCATGACAACTGCAAACAATACTACAGATGGTACTACCCTGTCGTCAGGCTGCAGAAAAAATCCATCCCAAAGTCACCCCTTCACCCAGTTTGGTGAAGTTATCAAGGGGATTCCTGCTGTGATGATACTACATATGGTATCATATCTTAGTTTAATAAGAATCCGCTTCAACAGCGGCCGAGGAGAAGCCAATGATCACATTTATCACCCCCAATCCGCAGCAGCTCCTTACCTCACTCAAAGAGGCAATCAGGAAGGGCCATATCTCCACCTGGTCCGAAGAAAACGGGTATTTCACGCATACCCCGAGCCAATGGGCTCGCAAGGCATGGCTACGGGCAAGCGTTCAAAATAGTGAACTTCGGTTTGCAATTATCAATTCACAGGGATCTTACGTCACGACAGAGGTTTACGCCGTCTACCACGGTCGATTCATCGAGACGATGCTCGCCCATTTCGATAAGCAATTCAACAACGGATTCGCCAGCGCAATGCCAACAGCGGCAGATCAAGTCGCGGCATAGCCGAAGGCGTCTGCCCCACCGCAGGTGGTGCAGAAAATTACCCTCCCTTGGCGCACACTAGAGAGAGGATAAAGGCCGAGAAGCCCTTCGCCGACAGGAGAACCCATGCGCAACATCACCGTAACCATCCCCGACGATGCCTACCGCCGCGCGCGGGTCTGGGCAGCCCAGCGCGATACGTCCCTCTCCGCGGTCGTCAAGCATCTCCTCGAAACCCTGCCCGGAAGCTCCCGCGCCGCCAGCACCTTCCCGCTCCGCAACTCGAACCCCGCCAGCCCCAGCCCTGCCAACCCCAGTCCCGCCCCGACCCCGCCAAGCCCCAATTAAAAAACATGCCGTTTTGCCGGTGAAACTGTGGAGATGCAGATAACTCATTTAATATCAATACTTTGCACGGATGGAATCCACGGAAACGCAGACACTGTTAACTTGTGAAGCGGTGGAGCCTCTCTTAACCTATTGAATATCAATAACATTCCCATGCCGATCGCACAGAAACCCTTAAATTGTGAACTCGTGGGCGGGTGCCCCAGGTCTCGCCTTTGAGACCTGGGATTCTCTCAACCTCAGCTCTTTCCCATCCGCCCGCGCAGCCGCTTCAGCACGTTCGGCGGCACGAGCCCGGTCACGTCGCCGCCAAAGCTGAACACTTCCTTCAGCATCCGCGAGCTGATATACGAGTACCGCCCCGCCGGCTGCAGAAAGACGGTCTCGATCTCCGGAGCCAGCCGCCGGTTCATCAGCGCCATCTGAAACTCGTACTCGTAGTCAGAAATGGCGCGAATGCCGCGCAGCACCGCCGAGGCGCCCTGCTGCCGCGCAAACTCCACCATCATGCCGTCGAAGGTGGCGATCGTGACGTTGCCCAGCGAGCCCGTCGCCTCGCGCAGCATCTCCACCCGCTCCTCCACGGTGAACAGCGGATTCTTCACTGAATTTTTGAGGATGGCGACGGTCAGATGGGCAAACAGCTTGGACCCGCGCTGGATCAGGTCGACATGCCCGTTGGTCGGCGGATCAAACGTTCCCGGATAAAGGGCCTTCACGTTCATCTGAGGCGCCTCCACCGAAATTCTAGCAAGCGCGCGCGGTCGTCCTGTTTCCTTGTCCCTGAGTCCCCAGTCCCTTACGGTTACCCCCGCCGCACGCGTACCGCTTCTTTGGCCTCGCTGGGCCCGCTCGCCGGCACGTCGGGCACATCGGCCTTGACCCCGCCGATGCTCAGCTTCCGGCGTACTTCCGCATCCATCTTGACGAACAGGTCCTTATTGTCTTTGAGAAATCCGCGCGTGTTCTCGCGGCCCTGCCCGATCCGCTCCCCGGCGTAGCTGTACCACGCCCCCGACTTCTCCACGATATTGTTGGCCACAGCCAGGTCGAGCACATCGCCCTCCCGGCTGATCCCTTCGCCATACAAAATGTCGAACTCCGCCTCGCGAAAAGGCGCGGCCACTTTGTTCTTGACGATCTTCACTTTAGTGCGGGAACCAGTGACGACGTCGCCCTCTTTCACCGCGGCAATGCGGCGGATGTCCACGCGCACAGAGGAGTAAAACTTCAGCGCCCTGCCGCCGGTCGTCGTCTCCGGATTGCCGAACATCACGCCAATCTTCTCGCGAATCTGATTGATAAAAATTAACGCCGTCCGCGATTTGGACACGGTGCCGGTGAGCTTGCGCAAGGCCTGCGACATGAGGCGGGCCTGCAATCCCATGTGCGAATCGCCCATCTCGCCGTCCAGTTCCGCCTTGGGCACCAGGGCGGCCACCGAATCCACCACCAGCACGTCGATGGCCCCGGAGCGCACCAGCGCCTCGGTGATTTCCAGGGCCTGCTCGCCGCTATCCGGCTGAGAAACCAGCAGGTTGTCCACATCCACGCCGAGTTTTTTGGCGTAGCCGGGATCGAGAGCGTGTTCCGCGTCAACAAAGGCCGCCAGCCCCCCCAGCCGCTGCGCCTCGGCAATGATCTGGAGGGTGATGGTCGTCTTGCCCGAGGATTCGGGGCCGAAGACCTCGGTCACGCGGCCACGGGGTATCCCCCCTACGCCCAGCGCGGCGTCAAAGCTGATGGAACCAGTAGAGATAACGGCAATGGGGAGCAGAGCCTCCTTGGAGCCGAGACGCACGATCGAACCTTTGCCAAACTGTTTTTCGATCTGTGCAAGAGCGAGTTCTACGGCTTTGGCGCGGTCGTCGGCAATGGCCATCGGGAGGGCTCCTTTGAAGACTCGCATAATACACGCTTTTCGATTTCTTTACAGTTAAAGACGCGGCGAGTTGAAATGGTTTCGAAGGGATTGTAGCAGGGCCGGAGAGACATTGACAGAAGAAAATAGGGAATAAAAAGCGAATATTTCAGCATGCACGTCTTTCGCATTATAAGCGGAGATTTTCGGCTAGATCCATGGCAGGTTGATACTAGCCGCTGAAAGCGCCAATGCGCGTTTCGCGAGTGGTGAGGGCGTCGCATCGGCGGTCAAGGAATTCGTATTCCGGATCATGGTCTTTGCGGAAAGCGCGGAAGGCCTCCTCGCTGACCCAGCGGTCGATGGTGAGGTAGGCGCCGGGAATATAAGCGTCGCGCAGGAGTTCGGTTCCCAGGTAGTCCGGGCAAGTGCGGAAGAGCTGGGCCCAGGCGCCGACGGGGCCGTAGGCTGCCTCAAAGGCCGCGATCTTCTCCTCGGCAATCTCGAACTGCCAGATGACGACGAACATGCGCGGCTCCAACTCTGTCTTGCAGAGATTGATTTTATGGTAGCGCAGCGGTGATCAGGGCGCGTCAGGAAGGCTTCTTGTCAAAGGCGGTTGCCGGCACCAGAGCGGCCGGAGCTTCACCGTCCAGCATTACGGAGCCGTGCTCAAAGACCTGCAGCGCGGCATCGTCGGCGGACATGTCCATCCAGCAGACTGCGCCCTTCTTGAGAATGCTGCAGACAGTTTCTATCGTGTATTGGACCTCGGGATGGCCTTTGAGATTGCCTGTGGCGCGTTCAATCCATAAACTATGGCTGCCCATCGCATAGGAGCCGTGCACCGGGTTGGAAATGTCAAACGTCTTCTTGAGGCCTTCGGACGCGCCCGAAGCGAAACCGGGAAGATCCTTTTCCGTCATCTGCTGCCCAAAGCAGTCGAATGGCAGAGCCACAACCACCATTACAGAGGCGGGTGTTCCGTGGCGGGCATTAAGCGCGACCTGGATGCAGGCGGCGCCTTTCTTTTCATCCTCGCTGGTGGCCTCCGTTTCAACCTTCTGCTGCACCGTGGGGAGCGTTGCGCTGGAATCGACAACCTCCCAGTCCGACGGAAGGCTGTAGGTGAAGCCGACGTCGCTGGAGTGGGTCAGGGCAGCGGGTGCATGAGCCGCGGGTGCCTGAGCCGCGGGTGCCTGGGTCAGCAGCGGAGCACTCATCAGCAGCAGAAGCGCAGAAAACCAGTGGCAGCTCATAATGGCGGCAAGTTTAACACAGGTGACGAAAACAGAACGGTGGCCTGCGAGCCGGCTTCGCCTAACCGTTGGGTGCTACTTGAGGAACAGTACCGAGACAGCGGATGCGATCCCCGCCAGGGAGAAGAGGATGCCGAGGTACCAATACAGTCTGGCTCGGGTGAGGAGAGTTACCGATGTGATCACAAGGCCGATTTCGAGCAGGGCCTCAGAGAGGTCAAATCGGTTGGCGCGGGCTTCGGCCTGCTCGACCTTGGTTTCAAGGGCCTCGGCTTTCTCCTGCTCTTGTTTGAGGTCGTCGTTCCACTTGGCCTGGTGGTCGGCATAAGACTTGGCGATCTTTTTGGCGGCGTCCTTGTCGCCGATGGTGACCACGCGGAGCAGATCGGCGGCCAGTGCCGTTTCGTTGGCGCGAATCTTGTGGGCCTGGTAATAGTTCCACTGGTCGGTGGCTTTGTTCTGGTCGAGGATGGCCTCGGTGTGGGTGCGGTGGCCGAGCACCGTAGTCACGGCCACCAGAACGGCGACCACGCTCATGGTAAAGGCCACCGGGCGCAAAGACCGCTCGTGCTCGATGTGTTCGGCTTGCTCTTGCAATTCCTGGGCTTCGTTCGGTTCCATGGGACGAATCTCCTGCTGTTGGAAAAGTGTACGCGGATCGCTACTTGCGCTTCCACCGCACGCCGTCCTTGGAGTCTTCAAGGACAATGCCTTGCTGCGCCAGATCGTTGCGGATCTGGTCGGCGCGCGAGAAATTGCGCTGCTTCTTGGCCACTGTACGCTCCGTGACCAGCGCGTCGATGGCTTCATCGGTGAGCGCCTCGCGGGCGAGAAGTTCCGGAGCCACCTCGTTAAGGCGGCCGGACCGCGCTGCCCACTCCAGCGCGCGGCGGGTTGGCTCCGCGTCGCGGTCTTCAATCACATCAAAGACCGCATCGAAGCTGGCCAGCACGGTAAGAATGGCGTCGCGGTCGTCGAGGAAAAGCTGGCCCTGGTCGATGGCGGTATTCGAGGCGCGGATCAGATCGAAAATAGGCGCGCGCGCTTCGGCAGTGTTCAGGTCGTTGGACAAGGCGGCCAGGTAGTCCGCCTTGGCGGTCTGAGCCGCGGCCTGCAAGACGGGATTGGAGCCCGCCGCGAAAGTTCCATGGGTCACGCGCTTGTGGAAGGTGCGGAGCCGGTCGATGGCGTTGGTTGCTTCCGCGAGCCCGTCAAAGGTGAAGTTGAGCTGATGGCGGTAGGGCACCGAAACCAGCGCGAGGCGTATGGCGGAAGCCTTGTAGCCCTTGAGGAGCAGGTCGCGGAGGGTGAAGAAGTTGCCCTCGCTCTTGGACATTTTGCGCCCATCGACGAGCAGGAAACGAACGTGCATCCAATGACGGGCAAAAGGCTTGTGAGTCGCGGTTTCGCTCTGCGCAATCTCGTTTTCGTGGTGCGGGAACATCAGGTCTTCGCCGCCGGCGTGCAGGTCGAAGCTGTCGCCCAGGTATTCCATGGCCATGGCGGAACACTCAATGTGCCAGCCAGGCCGGCCGCGGCCGATAGGCGTGTCCCAGAAGGTTTCGCCCGGCTTAGCGGCCTTCCACAGAGCAAAGTCGCGGGCGGAGTCCTTTTCGTACTCGTCAAGATCCACGCGCGCGCCGTCCTGCATGCCGCTCAAATCCTTTTTGCTCAGCTTGCCGTAGGCGGGGAAAGCGGCGAGGCGGAAGTACCAGGAACCGTCCTCGGTTTGGTAGGCCGCGCCGCCGTCCGCGAGCTTTTGGATGAGCGCGACCATGCGGGGAATATGCTCAGTCGCGCGAGCGATAATCTCGGGCCGCTCCACGCGCAGGGCATCCAGATCCTCAAAAAATGCCTCCTGGAAAGGGGCGGTGTATTCGCCGATGGGCAGGCTGGCGGCGGCCGCGTTGCGGATGATTTTGTCGTCGACGTCGGTGATGTTCATGACGTGGACCACGGCGGTCCCGGTGAGTTTGAGGAAGCGGCGAAGAATGTCGATTTGCAAAAACGTACGAAAATTGCCGATGTGGCCGTAGTCATAGACCGTCGGTCCGCAGGCGTACATGCGGAGGGCCGGGCCATCCATGGGGACTAGTTCGTCGAGTTGTCCAGACAGGGTGTTAAACAGGCGGAGGGGCATGGGTGGCAGACGGACGTTTCGATTGTAACAAGATGGAGATCGGAGAACCGGGCATGGCCGTTGATCTTTCACCTTGATCCATGAACCCTGGTCTCTGATTCGTGATCTCTGATTCCTGATCCCTAACAACTAACTTCTGATCTCTGATCTCTGATCTCTGATCTCTGATCTCTGATCTCTGATCTCTGATCTCTGATCTCTGATCTCTGATCTCTGATCTCTGATCTCTGATCTCTGATCTCTGATCTCTGATCTCTG
>Ga0182024_10000841_pt1 | contig 80070 bp, 76 predicted proteins | sample P32metaG_FD_120480 | JGI IMG/M metagenome (GOLD analysis project Ga0182024, IMG submission 120480) | Permafrost microbial communities from Stordalen Mire, Sweden - P3-2 metaG (Illumina Assembly) | ecosystem: Environmental > Terrestrial > Soil > Wetlands > Permafrost | place: Sweden: Stordalen...
GATGGCGACGACTCAACGGACACCAACACATCGTGCATCTCTTGGAAGGAAAACAGTTCGTCAACGGAGTTATGCAGGACGCCGCCTAGAAAATCTCAAAACACGACTCTCGACAATATCTCGTCACAGACCCCGGCTACAGTCTTGAATCTGCTCGCACAATCATCGCGACATTGATCCATGACAACAGGCAAACAAGCTAGAAAGGTAGTCTAGTCCCTGCTACATCGGAATCGGACTGAAACGGTGTAGCGCCTAAGCAATGTGTGCTTCTGCGGAGTTGGTCCACCGGAAAGTAATAGTAGCGGTCGGTCGACAGTGTAAGACGGTCATTAGCCCCGGGCTTTGCCCGGGGGTAGATGTGGCAAAGGATTTTCCATTTCTGCGTACTGATCACTGACCACTGGCCACTGACAACTGCTAAGAAGTTCGTCGGCCCGACAAGGCGCCTATGCCTGCCATCCGTCCGTGCATGGAACCGTGGCAGCGAGAAAACGAGCGCTGGGGTCGTGACAGGTCGATCGGCGTTATGACTTAATGCCTGGTTAAGCATCCCAGGGGTACTGGTCGATTAGTGTGTGGGGTGAAAAAAGTTTAGAAGGATTCGGCACTGTCCGCATAGACCAACCCCATTTAATCTAAGCCGTTGTGAGTAAAAGCGCTAGGGGAAAGTGGGAATTATTTTACTGGCTGCCGCCACGCCAGACACTCCCCTTGATCGGCGGTCCTAGAGGATGCAGCCAGAACCATAGGGACAGCGCGGCTATCGCTAAGCAAAAAACGAGCAGAACTTTCTTGGCTCGCGGAGACAGTGGTTCTTTCATGCCCGGCATTCTACAACGGGCGCAAAGAAAAAGCCCCGCTGGGTGAGCGGGGCTACCGTGCCTTGCCAAGCAGACCAAACCTCACCTTACTTATTTACCGCTGCGAGCGCTTTTTAATAGCCTGCGGCTTGCGAAATACTACCATCGGAACTTCGTAGCAATTACGCGTGATTTGAACTGCGTCGTCGGTTGTGATCCTATCACGGGAACCGGACACCTCGTCATGGCGCAAAATCTTTACGCTTTTTTGGTTCTTAAGGGTTGTCTGGACCACGTTGCATGTCCTCCATCGAAACGGCCGTGAATTGTTGCCGGTCAATCTCTTGACCGTTTGCCAGTACAACTAAATCATACTTCCCAGCGTGCGCCAGTGGAAGTGGAGGTACGGGCATCATTATATTGACGGTCGTAAAACGGTCCGCAAACTCAATCCCAATGCCTTGAGCCCGCGCTAGCACTTTGTCTTTCTGTAGGTCGTGAATTTCCACCACAACTTCATATCGCCCAATTCCATTGACAAGCTGAACATATGCCCGAAACGGCGCTACTACGGCGGGAAATTTTTGAACATTGAAATTTGCAAAAATTCCAATCAGGCTGATTTTACCGCTCCCTGCCTCTAAGATTGTTTGATCGCAAAGCAGGATTGCCTTGCACTTCGGCGGGGGAATGCGACCTTTGGTACGTTTCCTTGTGGCTCGTTTTTTTGCCATCCCCCCATTTTAACGATCGCTGCGATCACCGCAAGCAATTTTTTACGCCGCGCGCTCCAGCAATTCTTTAATAGTCCAAACGTGGTCAGTCAACCCGCTCGCCATTGCTGGCGTCTGCCCCTTTAGCGTTTCATGCTTCCGAGCGAAGTTATAGAACGCAATGAAAATGGCTTGCACCGCAACGTGATGCTTTAGGCTCTTGCTGTGGGCGTTGGTCAAACGGGTGAACCGCCGGAGTGTCATTCGCACGGTGAGATTCATTCGCTCGATATGGGAAGTGCAGATACGGGATTCATCGGGATGTCCGAAGATCGTGTGCTTTTCAGCGCTTATTATCTTGGCTGGCGAATAGCGGGTTTCCTCTTGCGTGCTGGCATAGACCTTTATCAGTTGGGCGAAGTCCACCCGCGAGCCGAATACAAACGGCACATTCAACGTGTAGGCCCGCAGCCCATCCGTGGTCAGTTGGAACCGACTGCCGGTTGCTTCGTAGAGTTTTTCCAGCAGCGCACAGCACGTAGCATTGTCACGCTGTCCGACCTTGTGAGCCAGAACCAATTTGGTTTCGCGTTCGATGGCGATGAACGTCCAGCTATCGCCGTATTCCAGTGGGCGATTACGGGCCATACGCACCTTTTCCTTCATGCCGACAAAACTCCACAGTTCATCAAGCTGGACATCTTTCACTGCGATGCCGCGAATCTTGGTGTCCATGAGCCGTTGGCAATTCTCGCCAACGGTAACAATTAGGTCGGCCAGCGTATCGCGGCAAAAGCCGGTCAACCGCTGAATGGAACGAATCGACAGCCCTTCAAGCATCATGGAAAGCGCCAGTGCGGCTTTGTCCAGGTCAATGCGCATCTCGCCGATGGGCTTCGCGGATTCTTTTACAAAGGTTTTGCCGCACAAAGCGCACTTGTAACGTTGGCTGCCCTGTCGATCCTTACCGTGTTTGTGGCTGTGTTCGTGCTGGCAGGTTGCAAGTATCATCGCGGAGTCGCTTTCTTTCGCGGCTCTCGCTACAATCGAAATTGTCACGTCACGATTGGGCGAAAGCCTAGTTGTGATCCGCCCCTGCGATTGCTCCACAGTCGCGGGGGTTTTTTATTGCACTGGACATATTGTAATTACAATATATATCGGCGTCAATAAAAAATCAGCTTGACGGGAAAAGATTTTGTAATTACACTTTCTAGCATGGCAAAGAAACCGATAATGGGTAGACCGCCGCTAGACCCGGCAGACGCTAAAAGCCAGGTCTTTCAAATCAGGCTCACGCAGGCTGAGCGCCAGCAATATCAGGCCGCGGCGGACAAAGCCGGCATACCGCTTGCCCAATGGATACGGGAGCGATTAGGCAGGGCTTCTAAGGGCCGCTAAGCAAAGCGGAGAGTGGGGGAATCGAACCCAACGGCGCAAGCCGACCCTACGGGCGGGTATAAATCCGCCTGCGCCGCCAAGACGCGGGCCGCTCTCCAAGAAAATCCCGTTCGGGATAAGAGCGGCGAGATGGGTGTTTTGGCAGTTGACATAACAGTTGTTCAAACAAATAATGGTTTTGTCTAAGGAATTCGGTCTTTTCTTCGATCTGATAGGTACAATAAAATGCCGCCGCAGTCTTCGGCCTGCGGCGGCGCGTGTCCATTTAAGGCGCTACGGTCGATCTAATAACACGGTACGCATCCAACGCACACTACCTCCATCCGGCATAGGCCGGGGTTGCACCGTCCAGCGGTCACACGCTGAGCGGTTAGTAACTGGGTGGTAAATAGAGACGGCCTCGCAGGCAGAATGCTTGCGGGGCCGTTTTGTTTTGGGGGTGTCTATCATTGTGTCGTCCGTGACTTATTGCGTCACGATTCGCTTGTGGATGATCCCACTTCTGCCTGATTAAGCTTCCCGATAACTAGGTTTTCTCCGCCAATCGTAAGACGCCATTGGCCGCGACCATTGCCATTGTCGATGTAGCCATATTTTCGCTTGGTGTCGAAGATTGCGACCCCCATTTGCGCCGGCTTTTGAAGGCCACAGATACTGAACCAGCTATCCATTTCTTTGGGCGAAAAGTCGTTTCGGCCCTCATGCGTTTTGATGTAATACGCGATGGCCGCGATGCGCTCGGCGGCATTGTCTAATGGCAGTCCTCTTACAAACTGACGCACAGTTTGGCCACTTTGGAGTGCGCCTATGCTAGGTGGCGAATAGTCTTGATTCACCATTCCCACACCTGTTCCGGTTCCAGGCCCCGTGCCGGTATACAAAGCTGGAGGAGCGTGCAACTCTCCCTTGGTGGCAATTTGGATATTTGGCAACTGCGGAGCCACTGCTCGGACAGTTTCGAGCAATTTCAGCAACTCGGGACCATCGCCATCGATGCTGATTTGTCTCGCAGCCAGATCAAAAGTAACTTTCATATAAGATCGTCCTTTAGGGTGGATAGCAGGACAATATATCGCGAGTGCGCCACAAAGGCAATAGTGTGCCAAAAATCAATTGTTTCCATTGGAACATTGGAAACAAAAAGACGCGCGTTTTTTAGTGATTTGTGCAGTAATACAGATGATTTCCAACGGAATTTTAGATTTTTGGTCTTATACGACCAACAGTCCACTTCCCGCTATCCTTCCGAAAAAGCGGGCTTCTAGTTAGCGACGATTCCAGCACCCCGTAGAGACTTCGCGGGTCAACGTCGGTTCGATACCCGCGCTCCTGCATCGCCACGATCAACTCAGCGCCATTCAGTGGTCCTCTATCGCGGATTATGTCAGCGGCTACATCCGTCATTGGCAAAGCGCCGTAGGGACTGTCAGGCACGCCAGAATCAGCAGTAGCCCACAGCACGCGCCCCTTGCGCCGCCGCACACGGCGTATCAACCCTTGCTCCTCAAACCGTACAAAGAACGTCCGCACCGTAGCCACGTAGATAGTGCGGTCCGGTTCCGCTTCGCCCAATCGCTCGACCACTTCGCTAATCGTGAAAGCGCGGTCGTGCGGTAGTAGTTCGCGGGTTAGCTCAATCAGCGGCCTCCGCTTGGCCCGCATTGCTGCCCTTGGATCTTGGCCGTTTAACGTCCGGCGCAATTCCCGGAGCTTCCAGAGGGCGTGCTGATACTCTGTGCGGGCGGCAGAGATAATCTCATCGCGCTTCTGCGCGGCTTGCTGGCGGAGCGTTTCATAGGCATCCATGCCGAGCAATCTAACGCTGGCGCGCTGGGGCGTAAAATGCTACGATGAAATCCCACACACTAATCGACCAGTACCATCCCAGGGGCACTGTCCGCATAGACCAACTCATGTGATGTAAGCCGCAGTAACGGTTCCATTTAAAAATATTCACGGCGTTTCTTCCCACACTTGTTTCCCGCTTTCGTCCACGACCCGGATTGAGGCGAAAGTATTCTTCCCCGTTGCTTCCCGGGATATTTTTCTTAGGTTTTTTGCGTTTTCAATTGCTTCATTGCAATCCCTCCACCCTCGACCAAATCGTCGCCAAATGTCTGGCAGTTTCGGTTTGATTTGCATCTGAAATGGCAGCGTAGGATTCACACTGCTTGCTTTAGAAGGTCTTTGATGGACCATACATGCCCCGTTAGCGTGGCTGCCATTGCTGGTGTGGTTTTCTTACCGCAGGCTGAATTGGTCCTGCAATAGTTGTACCAAGCCACAAAAAGCGAAGTCATAGCCGCATGGTGCCGGATTGTTTTGCTGTGAGCATTCGTCAATCGCGTGTAGCGCCGAATGTGCATCCGCACCGATAGGATTAACCGCTCCGCATAGCTAGTTGAAATTTTATCCTCATCGGGATTGCCAAAGCGTACCGCCTTTTCGCAGCCTATTATCGTGGCTGGCGAATAGCGAATTTCAGTCTGCGCGGCAGCCGTCATCGGTATCGGGGGACTTATATTCATCGCATGCCAACTAATCCAGCAGACGCGACTCAGAAAGGCCGAATTGCTTCGCGACCGGTTCGAGATGTACTGGAGAACTTATGATCCAGTCACGAATCTGCAAGTCGATGAGTTTGAAATGTATGTGTATGACTATATGGATGACGACATATACCAGGCGAAGTACAAGGATAACAAGGACGGCATCAAAAGATATATAATGATCGGTCAATTGTACGAGTACTATGCTTTCGGTTACCCGCTGAGACGGATGGGAATTGAGGACCCGCTCGGGCAGGACTGGCTGACGCTCTGGGTGGACGACGGCTTTGCACAAAAACTCATGTCAAGCCGCAATATGACGAAGCTGACCTGTGTTGCTGTCGCAACGGATAGTGTGTCAGCCTGACTTTATGTGCAAAGCTGTGGACGACAAATTGAAAGTGGACCCAGATGGCGTGTTTGCTGACGTGTGTGAACAGTACGGCCACTACTATCCAGAATTTGCTCGGTTTGTTCTCAATCGCAAATTGGCGTTAAAGCGGCCACTCTCAGCATAAAATACGGTTCTAACCTATAGACGGAATCATGAGTATGAAAGATGAGGAACCGCAGATTCGGGAGGTAATCGAGAAGTGGATTCGCGCTTCGGAAGCGGGTGATTTAGAAACGGTTCTTGGACTGATGGCCGACGACGTGGTGTTTTTGCGGCCGGGTTGCGAGCCGATGCGAGGCCGGGATGGTTTTGCGGCGGCATCGCGGGGAATGGCCGGCAAGATGAAAATCGAAGGGAAGCCGGAAATTCAGGAAATTGTAATCAACGGAAATTACGCGTACTGCTGGAATTATTTGTCGATCAAGATTACGCCGACCGCCGGAGAAACAATGAACCATTCGGGACACATCTTGTCTGTTTTTCGTCGAGAGCCGGACGGTCGCTGGTTGCTGTTTCGAGATACGAATATGTTGACGGCTGTAGAAAATTGAGGCGACATGAAAATTTTGGTTACCGGCAGCAGCGGGCATTTGGGGGAGGCCCTGATGCGCACGTTTCAGGCGTCGGCGCATGAAGCGGTTGGCCTGGACCGAACGGAGTCGCCATTTACCGGAAACGTTGGGACGATTACCGATCGGGAGTTTGTGCGTCAGTGCATGGAGGGTGTGGACGCGGTAATTCATACCGCGACACTGCACAAACCGCACGTCGCTACGCACAGCCGGCAGGACTTTGTCGATACGAACATCACTGGCACGCTGAACCTGTTGGAAGAAGCGGTGCCAGCTGGGGTGTCGAGGTTCATTTTCACCGGCACGACCAGCGTTTTCGGTCTGGCACTGACGCCGCCGCCGGGTGCGCCCGCCGCGTGGGTAACCGAGGAAGTGCGGCCCATTTGTAAGAATATTTACGGCGTCACGAAGATGGCGGCCGAAGAATTATGCGAGTTGTTTCACCGCAACCATCGGTTGCCATGCCTGGTGCTCCGAACGTCGCGATTCTTTCCGGAAGCGGATGACGACCCGGAGATCCGTGCGGCTTACGAAGACGGCAACGTGAAAGCAAACGAGTATCTGCACCGGCGGGTGGAATTGCAGGATGTGGTAGACGCACATGTGTTGGCACTGGAAAAGGCGTCGTCGATTGGTTTTGGGCGATATATTATCAGCGCGACGACGCCGTTTAGGCCCGATGATCTAATAGAACTGCGACAAAATGCTTCACAGGTTGTCCAGCGTTTGGTGCCGGAGTATGCCCAGGAGCATGCTCGACGCGGCTGGAAGATGTTTGAGGGGATCGGCCGGGTTTACGTTAACGATCGCGCACGGCGCGAGCTGGGTTGGCAGCCGCAGTATGATTTTCGGCGGATTATTCAGTGCCTGAAAGCCGGCGATGATCCGCGAAGTCCACTGGCATGCACGGTGGGATCGAAGGGATATCATGGCCGTGATTTCGCGGATGGCCAATATCCGGTTTGGTCAGGAGTGGCCGAGCAACATTGAAGAGAACCCTCGGGCAGGGCCCGGGGCTAATCGGCGCCTTTACCCCTGGCCACCGACGTCGCGCGCGAAAGCTTCTTGCATCAGCTCGGCTTCGCGGCGGTGATGGTCTTCCAGCTTGACGAGCAGCTCTTCAAGTTGGGAGCAGGTGGCGTCGATTTTGGGTTTGTCGCTGGTCGATAGATGTTCCAGGCGCAAAACCAACTTGTGGAGCGTTTCTTCAAATTCATCATGATCGCGCAGTAACGCCTGAACTTTTTCCGCCAGCGCGGGCATTTGATCGATAGCGCCGGTCATGTAACCATCTTGTTCTTTCAGCGCCATCAAGCGTTCCAGGTGACGCTGGAAAGATTGCGCGATGAATCGCAGGCTGGATAGTTTGCGCGGAAGATCGTCGGTCGAGGGCTTCCAATCGAGCACCGTGCGCAAAGCACCGATAATGTGACGCAGAGCCTCGTGCTCGACGGCCGCTTGTTTCATGTTTTGCTGTTGTTGCGTCATGGCAGGGCTCCAGCTTAGAGATTCACGGCTGACACATGTACCTTATGGCAGAGTACATATATTGAACAGTGGCGAGGGTTGTCCAGGGTAGGAACAATAGGTGCCCGTTGGATTGCGGTAAAAACGAACGAAAACCCTGTAGACATTGGCTGGCGGGGGCGTGTACACTGTTATGTTTCGGCGCGTGGCGGCTATCGGTGCAGCCAAGGGGCGAGCGTTCTACCTTTTAGCGACTCTGATAACAGGAGGAATTGTGGTTAAGCTTACGGTTCGGGATCGCGAGTCCATTCAGGAAGCGGTACGCCGCTTCCGTAAGCTCGTGGAGCGAAGCGGCATCAAGAAAGAAATGCGCCGCCGCGAATACTATGAAAAGCCAAGTGAAGTTCGCCGCCGTGCGCGACTACGTGCGGAACGGCGGACCCGTCGCGTTGTGAAACCGCTGGGCGCTTGAGCCTTCGGCTGAATCATCTGTGTGGTCACAATTTTATTCTGTCCGTGGCCACGGCTAACCCCTGCTAATCCAAACGGGAATCTCCTGGAACGCTGCACGCGAGTCAGTGGGCATCTGTGCTTGTGCGTGTCTACTGGAGCGCAATAAAAAGCCCCGCCGGTGCTTTGCGGCGGGGCCGAGACGTCACACGAACCGTGTATCGAGTTGTTTACAACGATTAATCCGTTGTTTTTACACGAGACTAATTCTGTGCTTGCAGGTTCATTAGAAACAGTATTCCAGGCGAGCAAATAAGCCGTCAAACCCGAGGATGTTGCTGTTGAGCTCCGGCTGGATGAAACCGGCGCCAGACACGCCAACTTGTTCGAATTCGCCCAAATCCCACCACGCTTGGAACAGATAACCGGCCGAAAACTTCAAGCGGCTTGTCATTTGCCAATCGCCGCCGATCTCGATATCGGCTTCTGGAATGATCCGATCGTGATCGTCGATCAGGTGCGTGACGGCACGGGAAGGAGTGGTAACGAGGACCGATTGCTCAGTATCGTATTCACCTAATAGCAATGCGATGTGGCTGCGGGCAAACAGCGACATGCGGGTATCTCGGAAGTACCGATGTCCTTCGATCCCGACTCTTGGGCCGGCACCGACGAAACTAGCGGAGATAAAGCCTGCAGTGGGCTCACTGGTTGGAGTCGCGAGACTTTGAATGGTGTTGTCGGTGCGGCGCTCGCTGGCAATCCGAACGCCGGCAGAATAGCTCAACGTCCAAACAGGGCAGCAACACGACTGGCATCCGCAAGGATTGCAACAGCATTTAATGTAATCGATATCGTAAACGTTCATCTCTAAGTTGGCCGTATTGGTTAAAACGTCGCCGGGAACGTTGGCACGTGTCATGAACTGCCCGCCGTAGGCCACATCGACGCCTGGCGTGACAACGAGGGTTCCGCCGTCATTCAAATTCCAATAGGTGAAGCGGATTTCGTCGCCGCATTCATCGCGATATCCGAAAAATGTGCGGACAGAGCTTTGGTAATCGAATTTTTGCTGGATGCTTGTGTAGGTTAAGGTCGCCGGAAGCGTACCTGTGATCCGGACAAATGCCGGAGCATCGCTAAAATCCGGACGCACGAGCAGGTAGTCGGCGCCGGCAAACCAACCACAGCAGCCGCATGGGTTAAACCAATCGTTGTCGCAGCAATCGCTGCATTGGTCACAGTCTGATGATTCGATTCCAGACTGGATGGCTTCAGGTGTAGAGCGCGGCCCGGCATCTGTGGGGCCGTTATGGTTATTTTGCGTATTGCCGTCGCCCACCCAGGCGTTAGTGGCGGCCGAGGTTGGAGGTTGCGGTTGTTGTGTCTGGGTCGACCGGGAACCGGGACCGGATGGCATTGGGGGTTGGCTCATATCGTCGCTGGTTGCGACGCCGTAGGTGGAAGCGGTGGACAAGCCGGCTTGCTTGACGTCGCGGCGCACGGACTGCATGGGCCAATCGGAGTTGGGTCTTGTCGAGGCACGCACGGATGCGGCAATCGTACTGCTCGGCAACAGCGCCGGTTCTTTCAGATCGCACAGGCGGGAGTCGTTGTCAGATGCATCGTAACTGGCGGGCGATGCGCGATGCGGAGCACTGGCAGTTTTGGAATCCGCGCCGTCGTCGGTAGCCAGCGGCATCATTTCCGGTGACGATTCGTCATCGGTCGCCACGACCTGGGATGACTCACTATTGAAGCGCCGCAACATCGGTTCCAGATCGTAGTCAGAATCCGGTTGAGCTGCACGGCTGGCCGCAGCGAAACTAAGCAGGCCCGCGCATAGGCCCGCTAGAGACAGAAACTTAGCGCAAGACATTGCGAGATCCCCCCTAGATACTTTCCCCTGGGTCAACACAGCGGTCCGAGCCCGGTTTCCGCCACGCGGCTGTCAATCTGGGCGATTGTTTGTAGCCATACGGGTAGTAGCGGTAGTCCGGAGCCAATCTCTCCGGCTTTGGGACGTATCGGACGCGGCATTATCCATACTTTTAGAATTTACGGAGAAATCCGCACTTTGGGAGGAATCGGTATTCAAGGAAAAGTTTTGCTAAGTTGCCTATTGTGGCAGTAAACTGCAACTTCTGGCTCGGGGAGAGTGGATGGCACCCATAAGCCAGCTGATTCGCTTTCGCATCGCTACAAGCTGCGCTTCAAGCGAGGCGAAAGGTTGCTGGTGTTGGCGGCCGTGGAGAAATCTGCAATCGGAAATGCAGCTTGTTGTTTTATTTCAATTCGTCGGGAGGAATTTAGGGTCTGGTTACACTTTCGAATGCGAGCGGATGGTCGGAAAGAGGATCGGTAATTCGGATGCTGAGTTTTCCTGCCAGCAGATCGTCGATCAACGTGCCGACTACTTCGGCACGCCAACCGCATGCCAGCGCGGGCGGTTGGTCATCGGCAACAAACCCCAAGCGGAATGCGACCAGATCGCGGACGTCGCTGGCGGTGCCGACGAGGGCGGGTGCCAATTCCAGCGAGCGGCAGAGGCTGGTGAGCGCGGTTGAGAGGAATTGACCAAGCACGGTTATTTGTTGCGGCACTTCGCGGCGTTCCGACTGCGGCAATTCTTGCTGTAGAAGTTCGAGAGCAAGTTTGATGTGATCGGCGATGGTTGGGAGGAACCGCTGTAGTTCGCTCCGCTCCAAACCGCGGACGGCGCGAATTTGCTTCAAATCGGCGCTGCGGCGGCGGGCCAGTTCGACCAACAAGTCGTCGCGCAGCACGAATCGGGCGGGAGAATCGCGGCGTTGGGCTTCGGCTTCCCGCCAGCGCCAGAGTTCGCGCGCCACCGCCGATGATCGTGGGGACAAACCGGAGATGCCGGAAATTCGCCGCCAGCGCTCGCGGGTGCGGGTGGTAATGACTTCCTGCTGAAAGGCCTGCATTTCCGCCAGGAACCAGGCGATGCGGCCAGCTTTTTCAAGCCGCTCGTTCAATTTGTCGCGCAACGGGATGAGATAGCGGACATCGTCCAAGGCGTATTCCAATTGTTGAGAACTCAACGGGCGGCGACGCCAATCGGTGCGGGTTTCGCCTTTTTGCGTATTCACGCTTAGCAAGCGGGACAGCAGCGAACCGTAACCGGAGGGAAATTCGTCGGCGACAAAGCCCGCGGCAATTTGCACGTCGAACAAGTTGGCTGGACAGCGGCCGACGGCCTGTAGCGCGAAGCCAAGTTCTTCTCGGCCGGCATGCACGATGGTTTGATGATTTGGTTGAGCGAGCACTTCCCAAAAGCGGTCCAACTTGCCGGTTGTCAGAGGGTCGATGACGGCCAAGCCGGCCGGGGTGCAAACTTGCACCAAGCAGAGTTGGGAACGGTACGTGTGCTCTGAAACGAATTCCGTATCGAAGGCAATGACCGAAGCTTCGGCCAATTCGTCGCACAACGCCGCAAGTTGTTCGGCTGTACTGACGTGGGTGTACGACATGCGGAAGCGGACGAGAGTAAGGGGATTGCGGGGCGCAGGGCGCGAGACGGTGGAAATCGGCTTTAATTATTGTATCTTCTGGTCAGAAGCACGGTCGGCAAACATTTCTATAGCGGTACTTATGGCGGAAATTTGGCTGCGGACGAATCGGCGAGCATTGTTGCTCGGCATGATACTGCCTGCCGTACTGATTGTGGTAGGGCTGCTGGTGGCGCTAGGTCACGTAATTGACAACGCGACATGGGGACGAATTGTTGGATGGGCGATTGTAGGGGGGGGGCTGTTAATGTGGATACTGATTGCAATTCAGATGCGATTTCCCAGATTGGCGTATGCAGATAACCGAGTATTGGTTTATGTGCAGTCCGGCGAACCGATCGGCGTGCCGGTGGAATTGGTGGAATGTTTTTTCTTAGGTAGCGGAACGGGGCAGCTTCCCGGTTCAGACGGCAACTCGCTGGCGGTGCGAAATTTGATGATACGGATTGCCGAAAAGGCTATCGATTATCAGCAGCGCGAGGTGAAGGCAGCTCTGGGGCGGTGGGAGGGCGGCTATGTAACGATCCATGGCGCATGGTGTGAACCGCTTACGCTGGAAGTGGTTCAGCGATTAAATGCTCGATTGGCGGAGGCCCAGCGAGCGCGGCGAGAAGTTCCTGAGCGATGACAAAGAAAATGTGAAGCCGTCTTTTTATGAATCGTAAGTGCTTCGCTTCGATGAGTCCGATAAAAGTATTGGCAAAAGAGCAATATCTATGGAGTAAAAACCATTTGTTGGCGGCGATGCAATAATCGCGCCAAACGAGGGGGGAAGTGAAATTGAAATTTTTTGTATCGATTGGGCGCAAAAAAACTGCTTGACAGGTTTGTAATCTGGCCGAATACTGCGTGTTGCACCGTGCCGGGCCGAGGATGTGCCCTGCGTGTTAGTCGTCGCAAACAGGAGGTTCATTGGTTGACGCGGCGACACGATCACTCTTGAGGGATACAGGAGTCACGGCGTGCCGATATCTGTACTTGAAGCTGTTAAATTGGGGCTATGGGATTACGAACCGCCAAGAGTAGAGCAGGGCAATTACTCGTCGACCCGAGCTCTGCCGGGTTCCGATGAGAAGTTGGCGGTGCTGGCCGAACGTTTAAAGTTAGGATTGCCCTTGTGGCATCCCAATGATCCGCGCAATTACGCGGACGCCATCGGCGAGCTTGAGGATTGACGAAAATCTTGGCTTGCGATGACGGGCAATGTTTTTCGACCGCCAGACTACTTAATTCGGCGAGAGTCTCGGCCTTCAAAGTCTTACACGGTCAGTGACCGCGAGTGCTGCTCTGTGCGCGGCATGGACAATTTGCTATGCTTTTTGCGCACGCTGCGCATTTTCCGCACGATGGGCCGCCAATTTACGCTTACCGACTATTTTATACATGCCGAGTTTGAAACTAACTTTTCCGCATCAGTTGGGGCAAGAAGAAGCGGTTGCCCGATTGAAAAATCTTCTTACGCGCGTGCAGGAAAAATATCAAGCACAGGTTTCCGATCTACACCAAGCTTGGAACGGCAACACGCTCAACTTCAGTTTTAGCACGTACGGATTCAAAGTTTCCGGTGATGTGATCGTGCAGCCGACGGAAGTGCAGCTTGACGGGCAAATTCCGATAGCGGCCATGATGTTCAAGGGAAAGATCGAAAGCGCGATCCGCGATCAGTTGGCGAAAGAATTGACGTAAAGCAAGTATGCGGCAGGCAGTATGCGGAAAAGCGGTGCTGCTGCTCTCGGCAGTTCGATGCTGCCACTCTGATCCGGTGAAATTGCCGGCAAAGTTTGCGCGGGTTCTCGTCCAGGCGGGCATTTTTCTTCAACTTGAATCTAGTTTTCTCAAGTTGAAATCTGGTCCTTCCGGTTGCCGATGGTGTTTATGGGTGTTGCTGTTGCGCGCCGACAGATTCTCTATCCGAGGGAACCTGTGGGCCGGAGGTCGGGGGTAAACGGTCATGGAACAGACGAGCGAAATTCTTGCTGCGCCGCAATCGGCGCAGTTGATGATCGATTTAGAAGCCCAGCAGGACAATTTGCTGCGGGATCTGGATGAATTAAACCACCGCATCGAGCAAGCGATTGTGACTGGACAAATGGGAGTGCGGCGAGCGGATAGCATCGCAGTTGGTACGTCACCCATTCGTTAAGGCGCACCGCCACTCCCGGGCAGAGTCCGGGGCTAAGGCAGTTTGTCGCGGCGGTCGAGGTGGCCTGATTTGTTGATGGCGCGAAGTAATCGCATGCCTAAACCGAGCGCCACGATGCAGCCGGCAGCACCGAATAGGGAAACGCCGCCCAGTAGCGGCGGAACTTGGCGGCTGAGCAAGAGCGCGGAGCCGAGAAACAACGCGCTGGCTAGCATCCCTAAGACGAGCCTATTGACGGACGGCTCCAGACCGCGGTGATCTAAGTGGACGTCGATTTTGCCAGCATGAAACTGATCGACCATATCAAGCACTTTGCGCGGTAATACTTCGGCCAGATGCTCCAGTTCGCCATAAATACGGCGCAACTTCCGCAGCCGGCGGATCGGTGAAATCCGATGCCGGGCCATTTGCTTTTGGTGTGGTCCCAACACTTCCATCAAGCTGAATCGCGGGCTGGCCATACGAGCGGTGCCTTCGAGCATGACGAGCATTTTCAGTAGCATCGCAATTCGTGCGGGCAACATAATACGGAAGCGGCGGACGATTTCGGTCATTTCGTTTAACGCGGCGCTGAGATTTAGTTCGTCGATTGAACGGCTGCCGTAATGAGCGAAGAAATCGGCCAAGTCGTTGCCCAAGGCGGCCTGATCCAAATCGCGGGGCACTTCGCCCAGTCGAGTAATGACTTGCGTCAGACGAGTGGGATCGCGCTGGCCGATTGCCAGCAGGAGATCTTCAAATTCTTCACGCAAGGCGTCGTCGATGCGGCCGACCATGCCGAAATCCAACAGCCCAATTACGTTTCCGGGCATGAGCAGGATGTTGCCCGGATGCGGGTCGGCGTGATAGAAGCCGTGCGTGAAGATCATGGTGAGATATAAATCGGCGCCGCGGCGAGCGATTTCCTCCAGGTCGAAGCCGACTTCGTGAATTTTTTCGGTGTGTGAAAGTTTCACACCTTCCAGATATTCCATGGTGAGCACGCGGGACGTGCAAAGCTCGGGATAAGACCGTGGGATTTGCACGGTGGGATCGGCGGCGAAGAGATGCGCGAATTGCTGCAGATTGCGCTCCTCGCGGCCGAAATCGAGTTCGCGCCGCAGAACGCGCTGAAATTCCGCCACGGTGGCGCGCGGTCGATAGTTGGCCATTTCGGGAACACGTTCGGCCCAGTGCGCAAGGCCGGTGAGGATATCCAGATCGCGACGGATGATTTCCTCGATGCCGGCGTGACGGACTTTGGCGACGACCCAATCGCCATTTTTCAAACGGGCGCGGTGAACCTGGCCGATGGAGGCGCTGGCCAGCGGGATTTGTTCAAAATCGATGAATAGTTCGTCGAGCGGTTGTCCGAGTTCGGTCTCGATAATGGTGGCCACGGTGGGAAAGGAATCGGCCGGCGTGTTGTCTTGCAGCTTTGACAGTTCATCGGCCAAAGCCACGCCGACCACGTCGGGTCGAGTGCTGAGAATCTGACCAAGCTTGATGAACGTGGGACCGAGCTCAGAAAGAGCCAGCCGAATGCGCGTCTCGCGACTGTGGCTGCACAGGGCCGTGCCTTCGCGATCTTTCAAAATGCCATGCGTGAAGCGCGGACCGAGCCGTTCGATCCAACCGGCCAAACCGTACTTGCTGAGGACGGTTAAAATTTGTCCCCAACGGTTGGCGTGCCGGTATAGTTGCGGAATAGTGCTCAAACGCATGCGAATATTGTATCAATACCGGCCATGCAGGCTAAAGATTTTCGATCACGATCGATCCCAAACAGCATGCGGATCCATTGCCATTGCGGTTGTCCGACAACCGCTCGGACGGTAGAATGTGCTGTTCAGATTCTTTCGTGAATACTCCCGCCAAAACAACAGCGCAGCTATGAATAAACATCCCTGCCGATGCCCGCTGTTGTGCGCTGCTGCGCTGAAAGCTCATCCGCCCAGTGAGCGATAGTGCGTGCCGTTTGGCAATCCGCGGACGACGCCGATTTGATGTTTCTATCGTCGTTCGTAATTAGCCGTTTTTATTGGCGGCGATTTGAGTGCCACCGCTAAGCCGCGAGCGAATAGATGCCTTGGCGATATCGCCAGCGCGACCGATGGTCGCAGCTTTTGTGCATCTGATTATCGACTATTTACCACTAACAACCGAACACTGATAAAACATGCGTCGCAACGACATTCGAAACATCGCCATTATCGCTCACGTAGACCATGGCAAAACCACGCTGGTAGATGCCATGCTGCGTCAAAGCGGACAATATCGCTCCAGCCAACTGCAAGGCGACTGTATTTTGGACAGCAACGATTTGGAGCGCGAGCGGGGCATTACGATTTTAGCCAAGAACATTGCGCTGTTGTACAAAGACGTGAAGATCAACCTGATCGATACGCCGGGGCACGCCGATTTCGGCGGGGAAGTGGAACGCGTGGTGCGGATGGCCGACGGGGCGCTGGTGCTGGTAGATGCGGCGGAAGGCCCTATGCCGCAAACGCGGTTCGTGCTGAGCAAGGCGCTCGAATGCCGGCTGCAGCCGATTGTGATTGTGAATAAGGTCGATCGCAGCGATGCCCGAGCGTCGGAAGTGCTGAACGAAGTGTTTAATCTGTTTCTGGAATTGGGGGCCGACGACAAGTTGGCGGATTTTCCATACCTGTTCGGCAGCGGACGTGGCGGGTACTTATCGCACGATCCGGAAGCGCGCGAGGGTGATTTGACGCCGCTATTGGATTTGATATTGGAACGTGTGCCTGGACCGGATGTTGACATGAACGCGCCTTTGCAAATGCTGGTGACTACGTTGGATTGGTCCGACTATGTGGGGCGCATTGGAATCGGTCGTCTTCAGGCGGGCAAAGTCACGAAGGGGCAAGCCGTGGCGCTAATGCAAGCGCCGGTATCCGGACCTGAGGCGGATAAGCATGACGAGGCTGATCACCTCACCTCGGACCGGATCGTACCGGGAAAAGTTGTGCAGGTGCACGTGTTCGACAAGCTGGGGCGCGTGGAAGTGGATGAAGCCACAGCGGGCGATATTGCGGCCGTTGTGGGACTAGAAAACGTTGAAATCGGCGACACAATTGCTGATATCGAACATCCGACGGCGCTGCCGCGATTGACGGTCGATCCGCCGACATTGCAGATGGTGTTCGGCGTGAATACATCGCCGTTTGTCGGCCGCAGCGGCAAATTTTTAACGACGCGGCATTTGCGGGAACGGCTGGACCGGGAGCTGGAAAAAAATGTGGCGCTGCGGGTGGAACCGCTGGAAGGGACTGAGCAATTTGTCGTTTCCGGACGCGGCCTGTTGCACCTTTCGGTACTGATTGAAATCATGCGGCGCGAAGGTTTTGAACTTTCCATCGGCAAACCGCACGTTATTTTGCACCAGCACAATGGCGTGACCGAGGAGCCCTTTGAAACGCTGGTAATTGAAGTGCCGCACGAGAAGATGGGGCCGGTGATGGAACTGGTCGGCGCGCGGCGGGGAAAAATGATCGAAATGCATGGCCGCAGCGAATACGCCCATTTGACCTTTTCGATTCCGGCGCGAGGGCTGATTGGTTTGCGCACTCGATTATTGAACGCCACGCAGGGGACGGCGATTATGCATCATCGGTTTGAAGCATATCGAGAAATGGAAGGGGATGTGCCCAGCCGGCTTAACGGCGTGCTAGTTTCGATGTCGGCCGGCAAAGTGTTTGCTTACGGCTTGAACACACTGCAAGAGCGGTCGGATCTGTTTATCAAACCCGGCGACGAAGTGTACGAGGGTATGATCGTCGGCGAGAACGCCCGTAATGAAGATATGATTGTGAACCCGACGAAAGAAAAAAAGCTGAGCAATATGCGTGCGGCCGGAAAAGATGAGAATATTTTATTGCGGCCGCCGCGGGAAATGACGCTGGAATCGGCGTTGGAGTACATCGAGGAAGATGAACTTGTGGAAGTTACGCCCGACGCCATTCGGCTGCGCAAGATTGTGCTTTCTGAACACGGGCGGCGGAAACTGGAGCGGGCAAAAGCGGGGGCAGGAGTGTAGCGGCGATTTCCGTTTAGAATGTTTCGATTCTTTACGCGCCGTATTTGCCCATGCGGCCGGCGTTGGAGAGGGCCAGCGGCATAAGATATTTGGCTTCGAACAGGCCTAGGCCGCCACGGAGGCATTCGGCTTCTCCGAATTTTTGGCAGGCGTCCGTGCGGCAGACATCAGACACCAGCAGCGTGGGAACAGGGTGCCAACTGTGACTTTTCAGTTTGGCGGGTGTGCTATGATCACCCGTGACGATGAGCACCGTGGGATTCAGGGCTGTGATTTGCGGGATGGCGGCGTCGAGCTCTTCGATCCGTTTCACTTTGGCGGCGAAGTTGCCGTCTTCGCCGGTGCTGTCGGTGTATTTGAAATGGATGAAGAAGAAGTCGTACTTCGACCAGTTCTGCTTGAGCACTTCGAATTGCTCGGTTAGCGTTTGCGCTTTGCCGACAATGTCCATGCCAACAAGGCGGGCCAGGCCTTTGTACATGGGATAAACGGCGATGGCAGCGGCCTTGAGTCCGTAGACTTCTTCATAGGTCGGGAGTTTTGGTTTTTCGGCGAAACCGCGCAAGGTGAGGCCGTTAGCCTTGGGCTGATCGGCAAGAATCTTTCGCGATTGGGCGATGAATTCTTTGGCAACCTGCGCGGTTTTTTCGCTGCCCGGTTTGGCGAGCGGATCTAGCGGCGGGACGCCGGTGGCTTGAGGATCGGTGTCGGCGACGACGCCGCCAAGGCCGGGGCCGCGCAGTACGACGACGAACCGATGCTCTTTCACGGGGCGTACGAACACTTCGACACCCGGGATTTTGACGGCATTGAGTTTGTCGGCCAGCGGCGCGCTTTCCTCGCTGGCGATGCGGCCCGCGCGGCGATCAATGATTTTTCCGCTGACATCGAGCGTGCAGTAGTTGCCGCGGACCGCCACGTCGTGCGGGCCGAGTTCGAACCCAATGCCGGTGGCTTCGAGGGCGCCGCGACCAATGACGTATCTCAACGGATCGTAACCAAACAGCGCCAAATGGCCGGGGCCGCTGCCGGGGGCGAGGCCGGGCTTAACGGGAATGCTGCCGCCGCAGATGCCACGCTGGGCAAGGGCATCAAGATTGGGAGTGTTGGCGGCTTCCAGTTCGGTGGGGCCGCCGGCCTGCATCGGCAGGCCGCCGAGTCCATCGGCGACAAGAAGCACAATTTTGGAATCGTTTTTCTGATGCAGCGAACGGGTGAGCTCGTGCATGTCGAAGTCGGTTGAGTTCATAGAAATCGTTTGCGGCAATAGCAATTAGAAGGGCAGCGCTTATTGAACACTGGCGGTGCCAATTCGACAAGAGGCGGCGCCATGCTCACGACTTCGCGAGAGCATGCCACATTAGTTTATTCATATTCGCGGATGCGGCGGCCAATGGCTTCGCCAAGGGCTTCGCGGACGCTTTCGATCGTGATGCGGTCGAAGACTTGTTGGAAGAAGCCGGCCACAACCATACGCGTGGCTTCCTTGCGCGTGAGGCCGCGAGTTTGCGCGTAGAAAATCATTTCGTCGTCGACTCGGCCGGTGGTAGAACCGTGTGTGCAGCGGACATCGTCGGCCTGAATTTCCAGACCGGGGATGGAGTCAGCCCGGGCGTGATCGGAGAGCATAAGGTTGTCGTTGCGCTGATAGCCATCGGTTTTTTGAGCACCGGGATCGACTTTGATCATGCCGCGCCAGACCAGGCGCGATTGATCTTGGAGGGCGCCTTTGTAGAGCAAGTCGCTTTTGCAATGCGGGGCCTGATGGTGCTGAAGCGTGTGGTAAGAAAGATGTTGCTTGCCTTCGGTGAACATGACGCCGTTGACTTGAGCGTTGGCGTCAGAGCCGGCGAGGGCAACGTGCTGATTGACTTTGGCAAGGCGGGAGCCGAGGGCGCCGATGGTCCATTGCAGTTGGCCGGCACGTTCGACGACGGCTTTTTGATGGGCGAAATGCCAGACGCCAGTACCCCAGTTTTGCAGGTTGACGTAGCGGAGCTTGGCGCCGGCGCCGACGATGAGTTCGATGGCGCCGCAGTGGAGGCCTTGCTGATCGGGACCGCCGCCGGCGGTTTCTGATAAGAGTGTTGCTGAAGCGCCTTCTTCCAAGATTACCAAAGTGTGATTGAAGTCGATTCCACCCGGCGTGATGGCGGAAAACATGTGAAAGGGCTCGTCGATCGTGACGCCCTTGGGGACATAGAGGATGAAGCCGCCGGACCAACAGGCGGCGTGCAGGGCGGCGAATTTATCGGCGCGTTGATTTACGACGCGAAACAAGTGGGGACGAACTCGATCGCTATGCTGGCGGACCAATTCGTCGAGGCTGCCGAAGAGGACGCCTTGCTTCGCCAATGCGATGTCTCGAAATTGTGTGAGAACGGGGCGGCTGTTTAGAGCGGCTGTGACCCCGGCGAATTGGACGCCGCCCATGAGGGCGTGTTCGGGCAAATCGGTTTCTGCGGCCGCGGCGGCGGGTAGAGAGAATTTGTCGAGGCGGAAGAGGCGGATGTCGGTGCGCATCCATTCTTCGTCGGCGCGGCTGGGGAGCGGAAGATCTTGAAAGGCTTGCCAGGCGGCGCGGCGGGATTCGGTGAGCCAAGCGGGCTCGTCGCGCGTGGCCAGAAAGGCTTCGAAGGATTCGGGTGTGATTCCGGGTTGTTTCAATGTCGTGGGCATGGAAATGTTGTTTTGAAAAAAGCCCACGGGATGGCCCGTGGGCTTGGAACGTATTTTCAATCGTTTCGATTAACCGACGGAACCTTCCATTTGCAGTTCGATGAGGCGGTTCATTTCGACGGCATATTCCATGGGGAGTTCTTTCACCAGCGGCTCGATGAAGCCGGAAACGATCATCGTGCTGGCCTCGGCTTCGGATAGGCCGCGGCTTTGCAGGTAGAACAATTGCTCCTCGCTAATGCGGGAAACGCTGGCTTCGTGGCCGAGTTGCACGTTTTGCTCGTCGACTTCAATATACGGATACGTGTCGCTGCGGCTTTTGGCGTCGAGGATGAGCGCATCGCAGACCACGTTGGACCTGGCTCGTTTGGCGCCGCGTTCCACCTTTACCAGACCGCGGTAACTGGCGCGACCGCCGTTTTTGGAAATGCTCTTGCTGATAATGCGGCCTGATGTATCCGGGGCACAGTGAACCAGTTTGGCGCCGGCATCTTGGTGCTGGCCGTGCGAAGCGAAGGCGATGGACAGGATTTCGCCGCGGGCACCGGGCTCCATCATATAGACGGACGGATATTTCATGGTGAGACGGCTGCCGAGGTTGCCGTCGATCCATTCCATCAGTGCGCCTTCGTAGGCTAATGCACGCTTGGTAACCAGATTGTAAATGTTGTTGGCCCAATTCTGGATGGTGGTGTAGCGGCAACGGGCGTGCTTTTTGACGACGATTTCCACTACGGCCGAGTGCAGGCTTTCGGTGGTGTACATCGGCGCGGTGCAACCTTCCACGTAGTGCACCTGGGCACCTTCGTCGACGATGATCAGCGTGCGTTCAAACTGGCCCATGCTTTCAGCATTGATGCGGAAATAGGCCTGCAGCGGAAATTCGATTTTCACGCCTTTGGGCACGTAGATGAACGATCCGCCCGACCAGACAGCGGAATTGAGCGCGGCGAATTTGTTATCGGCCGGCGGAATAATGGTGGCGAAGTATTGCCTGACCAGATCAGGATATTCGCGGACAGCAGAGTCGGTGTCGGTGAAGATGACGCCTTGCTTGGCCAAATCTTCTTTGAGCGATCCGTAAATGACTTCGCTTTCGAATTGGGCTTTCACGCCGGAGAGATATTTTTTCTCGGCTTCGGGAATGCCCAGGCGATCAAAGGTTTTTTTGATTTCCTCGGGCACTTCGTCCCAGGTCTTGCCTTGTTCGTTGGTAGGCTTGAGATAGTAGTAGATGTCCTGGAAATCGAGGCTGATGTTGCCGCCCCAGCGCGGCGTGGGCTTGGAGTTGAAAATCTCCAGCGATTTCAAGCGGAACTGCAGCATCCAATCGGGCTCGCTCTTGATGTCGGAAATTTGGCGGACGATTTCCGGATCGATTCCTTTACGGGCCTTGAAGACCGCCTTGGATTGGGTGTGGAAATCGTATTTATTGATTTCGCCCGGAACGGATTGATCGAGAACTTCGGTAGACATATTTGGTTCTCCTTTCGGAGAAGGTTCGTAAACCCCCGGCCAGAGGCCGGGGCTAATTTAGGTTCTAGTAATAGTTAAATGTTATGCGATACCGGCTGCCTCTTTGGCGGTCATGGCTTTTTCTTCTTCGGCGGCTTCGGGGTAGGCCTGGCGGATACGTTCGTAACCTTTCTTGTGCAGTTCTGCGGCGAGTTCGGGGCCGCCGGTTTCGACAATGCGGCCGGCGAGCATCACGTGAGTCTTAAGCGGCAAATTGTGTTCCAACAGTTGTTCGTGGTGGGTGATGATCAAAATGCCCATGTTCGCGCCGCCGATTTCGGCGATACTTTGGCTGGCGAGGCGGACGGCGTCGGCATCGAGGCCGCTGTCGGTTTCGTCCAAGATCGCAAACTTGGGTTGCAACATGGCGAGCTGTAGGATTTCAGCGCGTTTCATTTCGCCGCCGGAAAAACCTTCGTTCACGTATCGGCGGGCGAATTCGGGATCCATTTTCAATTGTTCCATTTTGGAGCGGAGTTCCTGGCGGAATTCGCGCATGGGAATCAATTCTTCGCCCTCTTTGCGGTTGGGCCGGCGGACATTCGTAGCTGCATGGCGCAGGAAGTCTGCCATTTTCACACCCGGCACTGCCATCGGCCGCTGAAACGCCAGGAAGATTCCATGGCGGGCCCGTTGATCGGGGTCCATTTCCAACACATCGTGCGATTTGCCATCGGCATCAATGAGCTCGATCTTCCCTTCGGTCACGTCATAGCCGGGATGGCCGGCGATGGCATAACCGAGCGTGCTTTTGCCGGAGCCGTTGGGTCCCATCAGAGCGTGAACTTCGCCGCGACGAAGTTCCAGGTTCAAGCCCTTAAGAATGGGCTTGCCGCCGACGGAAACGTGGAGGTTGGTGATGCGGAGAGTTTCGGGCATGCTGTTTGGTTTGTTAAGGGCGACCATAGTCGTAATTGAAATTGAAGAAGTCTAAAATTCTAAAAGTTCTAGCCTGTGATTTTTTGATGATCGTAAAGCGGCGGGAGGTCTTGGGGGGCTTCGACGTAGCCGCTGTGGTGCGGAACGGGGAGTTCGTCTTCGTTCTTCTCGCCCAGGGCTGCGAAGCTAAGTTCCGGGGAGGGCTTTCGCGTGAGTTTGTGTCCTTTGATTTTGTCTTGAATTCGCATCAGGCCTTCGAGCAGTGCCTCGGGCCGAGGCGGGCAACCGGGAACATATACGTCGACGGGTACCACGAGATCGACGCCTTTGACGACGTGATAGCCCCATTTGAAGTACGGTCCGCCGCCGGTCGTGCAGGCGCCCATGGCGATGACGAACTTCGGGTCGGGCATCATGTTGTAGAGGCGGCGAACACGGCTGGCCATTTTGTAGGTGACGGTGCCGGCGACGATCATCAAGTCGGCCTGGCGGGGAGTGGCCCGAAAGGCGCCGGCGCCGAAGCGGTCCATATCAAAGCGGCTGGCGCCGGTGGCCATCATTTCAATGGCACAGCAAGCCAACCCAAAAGTGAGCGGCCAAATGCTGGATTGGCGAGCCCAATTGATGGCCTGCTCCACCGTGGTGGTGATCATATTCTCTTCGAACCGGCCTTCGATCCAAGGTTGGGTCATGGTTCGCAGGGTCCCTTGCTTTTTGGAAACGGGAAGTTGTTGATAAGCCAGTTACTATAGCTGTTCATGAAGTGGTTTTAAACCGGTTAATTGGTTTCAAAGCGGCAGCAGGTTGCGCCGTCGAGTCGGCAATCGCTGAGCCGCACGTTCTCTCCAAGCAACTCGGAAAATAACATTTTTTCGACGGAGCAAATTCCGCGGTCGTGCTCGGCTAATTCGGGATAGGGACAGGCTTCGGCCGTCAATACCGGCAATGCGCCGTTTTGTTTTACAGAAAACGGTACGTTGCGATCGGCCATCAAGGCCGAAACACTTTGCATTCGCTCGGCGGTGGTGCTTCCCTGAATCGAATGGTCGTAAAAGCCCGCCAGTTTTTTGGCGAGCCGCTGGAGCAGACCGCGGCGGGTTTGGGCATCTTTAATCGAACGAACTTCTTGCCACAGGGCGAGGGTTAAATCGGCGAAGTTGGAAGCGGTTTGCCGGCGACCCTTTTCGGTCAGGGAATAACAATGGCTGGGCCTGCCGCGGGGCGGCTCGGTCGTTTCGCGCTGGACGAGGCCTTTGTTCATCAGACGGTTCAGCCGTTGCCGCACGGCGGTGGCCGTGACATGCATGGCAGCGGTGAGATCGGAAATGCCGAGCGCGCCGCGATCGCGAAGCAAAGCGATTAAGCCGTCGTCGGATGTTTCGGTGTGCATGGCCATGGACAATCCGGGCTGGGACAGCCCGTCTACAGCAGCCTCTTGGGATAACAGTCAATTCTACCCGGTGAGCGATTTTTGACAACAACATATGTCAAAAATATAAGAGGCGAATTCGAGCGGTTTTCCGCCAAAAGCCTTACTATCAGCAGCCTGGATGGTGTGGTAAACATCTTTCCATGGATTTGAAAAATATCACGCAGTCGATTTTTGAAGCGCCGAGAGCGCTGATAGGGATGATTCATCTAGCGGCGCTGCCGGGAAGCCCGGAATATGCGCGCGGGGGCGAAATGAGTTTGGAACTGATTATTTTGCGCGCGGTGGAAGAGGCAAAGGTTTACCGCGATGCCGGTTTTCATGCGCTGATGATCGAGAACATGCACGACCGTCCGTACTTAAAGGGAACAGTTGGTCCGGAAACTGTGGCGGCGATGACGGCGGTTGGGCGGGAAGTACGGCGGGTGGTATCGTTGCCGCTGGGGGTGCAAGTGCTGGCCGGCGCCAATCGTGAGGCGCTTGCGGTGGCGCTGGCGTGCGGCGCATGTTTTGTGCGAGTCGAAGGATACGTGTTCGCGCATGTGGCCGATGAGGGAATTATCGAAAGCGATGCAGGAGTACTATTGCGGTATCGAGAGCAGATTGGCGCGGGCCACGTTAAAGTGTTCGCCGACGTGAAGAAGAAACATGCCGCGCATGCCATTACCGCCGACCTGAGCGTGGCCGAGACCGCTCAGGCTGCGGAGTTTGCACTGGCCGACGGAGTGATTGTGACGGGCACATCGACGGGGCGGCAGACTGAGCCAGATGAAGTGAATGCGGTGGCTGGGGCTGTGGGCATTCTTGTGCTGGTTGGTTCGGGCGTGACGCCGGAGAACATCGGCAAATATCCGCAGACTGACGGGTTCATTATCGGTTCGTCGGTGAAGCGCGACGGTCACTGGGCCAATGCGATTGACTCGCAGCGTGTGCAGGCGATGGCGAAAGCGTTTGGCGCGCTGTCCAAAGGATCGGCCCGATGAGCACTGGTCCTGATCTGGTGTTTCTCGGCAATCTGTTGGTCGACGACATTGTGCTGCACGACGGACGCACTTTAATGGCCGAGCCCGGGGGCGCGGTTCTACATGCGGCACTGGCGGCGAATCTGTGGGGAGCGCGGGTGGGATTGGTGTCGGTCGTAGGGACGGACTATCCGCGCGCGGCGCTGGAAACGATGGCTGATCGTGGCATTGATCTGGCAGGCCTGCGGAAACTCAGTGGTCCAGGCGGGCGGGCATGGCTGCTTTATGAGGCGGCCGTGCGGCGAGTGATTGTTCATTTGGATTGCCCAACGCATGAAGAAGTGTCGCCTATGTTGGCGGACATTCCAGAGCATTATTTGTCTGCGCGAGCGTTTCACTTGGCGCCAATGCCTTTTGGGCGGCAGCATGAATTGGCCGCAGGTTTTTTTGCCAAAGTGAAAGTTGATTCTTCGCAAAGGCAGCCATTGGTGTCGCTCGATCCGTACGAATTAATGACGGACGACAATTTGGCAGAGTGGCCGAAGGTGCTGGCGAACATCGACGCATTTTTTCCAAGTGAAGATGAAGTGCGGATTAGCGGCGATGCGGCGAGCGTGCTGCGAAAAATTGCGGGCCAGCGATTGCGGCTGGTGGCACTGAAGCGCGGTATTCGAGGGGGCGAACTATTGGATTTGCATTCGGGAAATGTGACCGCTTGGACGTCGCGTGCCAGCAATACGGTTGATGCAACCGGCGCTGGGGACGCCTTTGTGGGAGGATTTTTGGCAGGGTGGCTGGAGTACGGCGATGCGGTGCGCGCGATCGAGCAGGGAATTGTGGCGACAAGCTTTGCGATTGAGGATTGGGGGGCGCGCGGTTTGTTGGCGGCGACGCCGCAGCAGGCGCGATCGCGGTGGCAGGAATGGTTTGGTTCACGCATCACGGCTTAAAACGTACGACAAATCATGGCCCACAAAAATAACTCAGAGATGATCATTTCTGACGAGGTGGCGGGAGCGATTGCGGAGGGCCATGCGGTAGTGGCACTGGAAACCACGCTGGTGACGCACGGGCTGCCGCAGCCGGATGGGGTGCGTGTGGCCATTGCGCTGGAAGATGCGGTGCGCGGGCATGGGGCAATACCGGCTACGATCGGCATTGTGGCGGGCAAAATTTGCGTTGGCATGAGCCGCGACGAGCTTGAGCAGTTGGCGAAGACGCCTGATGTGCGCAAGCTCAATCTCAGTAACTTTGCGGCCAGTTTGGCGGCGGGCGCGAACGGATCGACGACTGTGGCGGCGACGATGTTTGTGGCCGAGCGCGCGGGCATTCGGGTTTTTGCGACCGGCGGGATTGGCGGTGTACACCGGGGCGCAGCAGAGAGCGGCGATGTATCGGCAGATCTGATCGCACTGTCACGGTATCAAATGGCCGTGGTGTGCGCGGGGGCAAAGGCGATTCTGGATTTGCCGAAGACTGTCGAAATGTTGGAAACGCTGGGCGTGCCGGTGCTGGGATTCGGTACGGATGAGTTTCCAGCATTTTATCGGCGGAAGAGTGGATTGCGGGTGGATCGGCGGTGCGATGACGTGGCGACGTTGGCCGCGGCAGTGCGGACGCATTTCGATTTGGGGTTTGGCACCGGGGTGGTGATCGGCAATCCCATTCCCGCTATAGATGAACTGCCGCTGGACATCTACGAACATGCGCTGATGGGCGCATTGTCGGCGGCGAGCGCGGAGGAAGTAAAGGGACGCGACGTGACGCCGTTTTTGCTGGAACGGATGCGAATGCTGACCGGGGGAAAGAGCGTGGCGGTGAACGAGGCGCTGCTGGTGAATAATGCGCGGGTGGCGGCAGGGCTGGCGGTGGAGATGGGACGAAAAAAATAGTCGTCTAGGCCGGGCTGGTCAGAGGCGTGGCGAGAAAGTTGGCGACGTCGCGGCCGAAGTGACGATTCAGCATTGTGCCGATGTGGCCGGCGCGGGGATAAACGATCAAACGGCTGTGGGGTATTCCTGCCGCGGTCGCTTGGATGAGATCGAGAGGAAACGCGCGATCACGTGCTCCGGCGATTAACAGTGTGGGAGCGTGAATTTGATTTAGTCGAGCGGTGACGTCGAAACCAACCTCGGCATCGATGGTCGCGAGCATGTCGGTTGGGATTGGCCCTGGTCGAAGCCGATGAGCAGCCCAAATTATGAAGGCCATGGGCCAGAATTGAGGAGAGGCAGAGAGGACGGAGGCGAGAACTTTCGCGCCGCTGCGACCGTGGGCAACTTCGTCGCCATAGCGGCGGAGTTTCTTACGGCCTTCTGGGCCGAGCCAACTGGCGGCTGCAACGACAATTAGTCGGTTCACCAGCGAGGGATAATCGACGGCGAGCTGGAGAGCGATGGCCCCGCCTGTTGACGCGCCGAGCAAGTCGACCGGTTCGGTAAAGTGCTGGGTGATGATTTTGGTGTGGCGGGCGGCGAGGTCGGGCATCGTCAGGCCGCTCGGCAGGCCGAGTGGGCGGTTGACGACATAGATGTGGCGCTGGGTGACGTGAGCCAGGCCACGGTAAGCAAGCGGACTGGTGACTGGGCCGCGAGCGAGTCCGGGAAAGACGACCAGAGGCGGCCCGTCCCCGATGACGACACAGGAAAAGTCTTCCGGTGAATCATGGAGCGGAGAATACGGAGTCATCGTTAGACGTTAATCACCCGCGGGGAAAGAATCGTTCGACGGCGGAGAGGAATTCGGCGGGGGTGCAGACGCGGCCCACGCTGGCGCGGAAGTCGCGGGCGCCGGGGCGGCCTTGAGCGTAGCAGCAGGCGAACTTTCGCATCAGGCTGGTGCCCCGCTCGTCGCCGAAACGCGCACAAACTAATTGGTAATGATGGAGCAACAGTTTCCGTTCTTCTTCCGGAGTGGGATCGGGTGGGATCGGCTCGCCGCGAAGCGCCGCCGCGCATTGACGGAAGAGCCATGGCTTGCCTAGGGCGGCGCGGGCGATCATCACGCCGTCTACGCCGTAGTGTTCAAAGGCATGCAGAACGGCCTGGAGTGAATCCAAATCGCCGTTGCCGATCAGTGGAATGCGTTTGAGGTGCGGTTTAATCGACGCAATGCGCTGCCAATCGGCGTGGCCTTTGAAAAAATCTTGAGCGGTGCGGCCATGCACGGTGAGCGCAGCAGCACCAGCGGCCTCGATGGTGGTGGCGATTTCGATCGCGGTAATATTGTCGCGGGTGCAGCCGAGGCGGATTTTGGCAGTGACTGGTGTAGGGCGGCATGCTTCAACAACGCGTTCCACAATGCGGCCGACACGGTCCGGATCGCGCAGTAAATAGGAACCGCTGTGAGCGCGTTGTGAGACGTCTTTCACCGGGCAGCCGAAATTGATGTCGACCACGCTGACGCGATATTCGTGGGCCAGACGCTGACCGACGGCGGCGAGCGTTTCTGGATCGTTGTCCCACATTTGTACGGCCAGTGGACGCGGCTCGTCGGCCACGCCCCAAAGACGATCGGGCGCTTCGGGCTCTTCTTTTCGATCCATCCAGACAAAACCGCGGGCAGAAACCATTTCGGTGGCTTGCAGGCCGACGCCGCCGAACTCGCGCACCACCTGGCGATAGGCGTAATTCGTGAAGCCGGCCATCGGGGCTTGCAATAGCGGCGGATCGACCACTAGCTGGCCGATATGCAGCGGACGAATTTGCGGAAGTGCGGCGACGGCAGATTCGTCAGGACTGGGTGGCGGCAAAGTCATCGGTGGAATGCGCATGGATGTTATCCTACAATGCGGCGGCGGGCGGACGGAAGATGTTTAACTGAGCGTAATTCTGCGAGCAGCGGCGATGAAATCAACACTTATTCCCGGCGTGAAAGCGGAAGTACGGTATCGTGTGTCGCCGCATGAATTGCTGAGCGCCATTTATCCGGACGGGCCGGCAGTGTTTGCCACGCCGTGGTTATTAAGCCTGATGGAACAAGCGTCGGCGATGGCGATTTATCCGCATTTGGAACCGGGCGAAGCCTCCGTCGGTTATGGATTTGAATTTCATCATTTAGCGCCGACGGCGGTTGGCGACACGGTGATCGCCACGGCGGAAATTATTTCGATCGAGAAGAACATGGTCACGCTGCACATTGAAGCGCGAGATCACGTGGATGTGGTCAGCCGCGGAACGCATGTGCGCGCGGTGATCGACATGGAGCGCTTTATGAAGCGGGTGAAGCGCAAGACGCCAGTGGAATGTTAGCGGCCTTCATTGTATCGATTGCCATATCGATCGCCAACGGATGGAGCAAAGGGATCCGCTTGCTTGCCCAGTGGATTTACCGGATTCACCACAGGCGGTTGTGCGGCAGCGCGGGGCTCTTCCACGGCCTGCGGTGAGCCCGTTTCAATCGGGCGGAGCGTGCTGGGGACCCAACCGTCGGCAGCCGAGTGATTCGATGCGCCCTTGGGATTGGTTTCTCGCGAATTGTTTATGCGAGGCGCGAACAGTTCGGACTCCATGGATCCTGGCGCGAAAGGACTGGCGGAAGTGCCGAATGTGGATCGTTCGGGAATTGCCGACAGGCGCTCGGCAGGTTTGGGGCGGATGAGCATGGCGACGAATTTATCGTGCGGCGTGCCCGGTACAGCCACTGTGGCGGCATATTCGGCGATGTCGAGATTGTAGTTCAGCACGGCATTCAGAAAGTCGCGTCGTTGTTTATGGAGATCTTCATGGCAGGCCAGGACAGTGCGGACGTCGGTTTCGCCACGGGCGTGCGCTTCCTCGGCATAGTGAACGGCATCCATGGCGGAACGCACCGCTGCGGCATGTGCGGCGATGATTTTGAAGTGGATGGGCAGTGCGGCGTCGATTTCGCGCGTGCGACCCGGAGCAGGGCGGTCGGCAAAGATCGCTTGGAAATAGGTATGGTATGGTGCGACCAGTGGATGATCGCTGGGCAAAATTCCGGCCGGCACGTTTGATTGAGGAACACTGCCCAGACTGATTAAGGATTGTTGGGCCTTGGTGACGCTGAGTTCCGCCTCGTGAATGCGGGCCGTGGCAATTGCGCGGGCGGTGCTGATCATGGGGTTATCGACGAGCACTCGCGAAGGAACCGCTTTTTCCAAGCGTTGCAGTTCGTCGGAGGTCCAAATGTAATCGCTCGCCGCGTGCGAAAGCCGCCAATAGTCGCTGACGGCTGCCAAACGTTGGTGTTCGTCTAGGCCGGAGATCGCAGTCGCCAGAGGTTCCCATTGACCGGGCAGTTCAGCGGCTGAGTTTGTGATTAAGGATTGCGCCAGTAGGTCGGCAGCCGCACGGGCGGCAGCCTGTTGTTCTGGATCGACGGCAGTTTCCGTTGCTTGCGAATTTGTAATCGCAGGTGTGACTTGCGGATCGACGATGGCGGGCACGGAAGGTATGGCAGACGCAGAAGATGTTAAATTGCCGGGCGGGGCGACGAATTGGACTGGGCCCTTTGTGGGCTGCAACTCAGATGCAGGGCTGGTGGAGCGATTGGCCTCGTTATGAGTGTTTCCGGCTGCTGGGGGTGGCGCTGCCGGGTTATCGGTCGGAGCGCTGGAGTTTTCTTTGACAGCCGCGGCCAGCGGAGTAGCTGGACCGGAAGGATTGAACCTTTCAGGCGCGGAATTATCGGGCGGGTTGGTAATCGGTTCGTCGTATTCGGCGGCGACCACAGGAGACGGAGTTGCGGGTGATGCAGTGGCGGCCGCTGCAACTTTCGTCGGAGGTTGTGGGAGGGAACTGATCGGCAAAGCGCCGGAAGTTTGCGCGGGGGAAAGGGTGGCAGGAGCGGCAGGTACTGTCGAAGGAATGGTTGCGGGAGACGATGCTACAGCGCCGCTTGAAGGCGCGAGTGTTTGTGGCGCGCCAGGCGGCGGAACGGTTGTCGTCGCGGATTGTGTTTTCCGCTTCATCACCGACACCAGCGGCCGAGGGTCGGGATTGCTTGATTTCACTCCAGGCGGCGCTGCGAATGACGGACTCGTTGCGGCGGCTGGCGCGGGATTGATGACGGGAACCTGAGATTGGCTATTCAATATCGGATTGTTGATCGTGGGTACTGTCGGAGCCGTGGCGGTGGGAATTAATTGAGCGGATGGCGGTTGTATAACCGCCGGTTGCGCCTGTGGATTCCAGGGAGGAGCTTCGGCGGCATTTTGCGCTGCCGCGGGGACTTGGAAGCCACGGTACGGAGAGTTCGTGATATCGTCGGCTGTGCTGAACTGGGCGATGAGCAAGCAGACGAGACAAAGCAACGATGAGAGTTTCATCGGGACCACCTCATATGGTCGGGCAAAGCCCTGGGGATAGACGGAAATCCATTTCGCGGCCCGTCAACCTGACAGACATATCCGATGGGGTCAATCGCAGTCGAATGCTAGCACAGCTTCGGGAGATCAGCGGGGAGGGAATGGGGTGAGAAAAAGCAAAGGCGGAAGGCGGAATGTGGAATAACAAATGATGAAATTCGAATGACGAATGTGGATGAACAACGATCAATTTCCCATGAGGGAGGGAATGCAGAGTGCGGAATGGAGGCGGCACGCGGATGAATTTAGATTTCTGAATACAGATTACTGAATGCAGATTGAATAATGAATGTCACGCACGGGGTGCGTGACCTACATCGCCCAGATATAATGATCTTCCATGACGACTTTTCATGGCGATATGAGCGGCGCGAGTGGGCAATTTGCGATCGTAGTGTCACGCTACCATGAGAAGATCACTACCAAGCTGCTGGAGGGCGCGGTGTCGACGCTGAAGACAGCAGGCGTGGCGGAAGAAGCGATTGACGTGGCGTGGGTGCCAGGTACATTTGAAATTCCATTGGCGGCCGACATAATGGCCGGCAGTCGGCGCTATTTGGCAGTGCTGTGTTTGGGGGCGGTGATTCGCGGCGAAACCAGTCACGATCAGCATATCAATCGGGCCGTGAGTGTGGGAATTATGGAAGCGAACATGAAGCACGGAATACCGGTCTTGTTCGGGGTGCTGACCTGCGATACGGTGGAACAGGCGATCCTACGCGCCGGCGGCAACGTAGATAACAAAGAATCTGCGAGTGCCGCAAAACCGGTTGTCGGCAACAAAGGAATTGAGTGTGCCACTGCCGCGTTGGAAATGGTGAGTCTGCTCAAAAATTTGCGGCGGCGCGGGAATTAGCAGCCCGCGAAGAACGTTTCGCAATTGATAAGCTGCCCTGGGCAGTGCCTGGTGCGAAGTCAAGAATATCCGCCTCTGTGGCAACGGCTGAGGACAGCCGTCGCTGCATCGAAATGTAAATTCGCGAAGGCGAAATATAAAGAGTGTTATGGCTAAGCGATCGAAAGCGCGAGAAGTTGCACTCCAAGTTTTATACGAAGACGATTTGAATCCAGGCGGGGAGTCGGTGGATCGGGCTGAGTTTTTGCGCTCCCGGCTGCAAGAAGACGGCGATTTGATCGCGTTTGCCCAGTCGCTGGTTGACGGGGTGCGGCGGAATCGTTCGGAGTTGGATGCGCTGTTGGTGAAGACGGCGGAAAATTGGAGTCTGGAGCGGATGGCGGCAACTGACCGGAACGTGCTACGGTTGGGAGCATACGAAATATTGTTTACCCAAACGCCGGCGGCGGTGGCCATTAACGAAGCGGTGGAATTGGCCAAGCGATTTGGCGCGGCTCAAAGCGCGCCGTTTGTAAATGGAATATTGGATAAGTTTATTGAAGGCCATGGGAAGGCCGATCCACCCGAAAAGACGGACAAAAAGTAGCCGCGTTCTATTTCGGCGACCAATGTCCGTGCTTGTCGTTCTTTCTTTGATCGCTGGTAATTAAATCATGGGCATTCTGGATCGATTCAAAAAGCCGTCGCCTGCTGTGGCAACTCCGCCCGAGGAGGTGCCGAACAAAATCGTTGCGCCCATTGCTGAATCGCCGGCCGAAGTTACGCCTAAGCGCGGTTTTTTTGGACGGCTGAAGCAGGGTTTGAGAAAAACCAATCAGCTTTTGCACACCGACATTCGCGATGTGTTCAAAGGCGAAGGCCGGCTGGTCGACGATGCATTTTTGGAGGAGCTGCGCGGCAAGCTGGTGCGAACTGATATGGGGCCGCAGGCGGCCAATCAGATTGTTGAAGAAATCGGCACGCAATACCAGGCGCGCGTGATTCAGATGGCCGAGGCGCTCGATGTTGTTAAGAAAAAGTTGAAACAATTGATGGCACAGGATGAAGCGCCGGTGAAAATGGCGGCATCAGGACCGACTGTAGTAATGGTTTGCGGAGTCAATGGGTCGGGCAAAACGACAAGCATCGCCAAGCTGGCGAAAATGTTTTCGTCGGACGGAAAGAAAGTAGTGCTGGGGGCCGGCGACACGTTTCGGGCGGCAGCGGTGGAGCAATTGGGAATTTGGGCGCAGCGGTTGGGAGCGACTGTTGTGAAGGGGGCGGCGGGGAGCGATCCGGCGAGCGTGGCCTTTGCGGCGGTCAAGCAGACGATCGAGACCGGGGCAGATGTTTGCATTGTGGACACGGCGGGCCGTTTGCAGACGCAACAGAATTTGATGGCCGAGCTAAGCAAAATTCATCGGGTCATTGGAAAACAGATTCCCGATGCGCCGCATGAGGTGCTGTTGGTGCTCGATGCCACGGCGGGGCAGAACGGGATCAGCCAGGCGCGAGGTTTTTCCGATGCGGTAAAATGTACCGGCATTGTGCTGGCAAAGATCGACGGAACGGCCAAAGGGGGCGTAATTGTGCCGATTCGCCAGCAGTTTGGGTTACCGGTTAAGCTGGTCGGGGTGGGGGAAAAGGCCGAGGACCTGGCGGTATTTCGGCCGGACGAGTTTGTGGATGCGATGTTTGAAGGCTTGGCGACGGAGTGACGATTGCGGCTGGGCGCAGCCGGTATAGTTCGCCCAACCAGAAAGACTTTGCTGACGGGAATTCTTTCGCGCCGCTTCTGCCGGCACGATCCGTAAACTTTGGCACTCTTAGCAGAATGCCGGACCACCGCGCGATCCTATTCGTTGCTGCCGGTAAACTCGCAACGATGCGGTAGCCGATAGCGTAATCGTGGCGTTGGAGCTGCCCGATAAGGCGGCTTTCTCTTCCGCCACCCCTGCCTGATTGGTTGACCCACCTAAACTGCAGCACGGCGGTGTCGCGTCTGCACGTCCAGCAAATTTCCATGGAACGGAGTCTAGGACATGATTCGCAATAAAGCGGCGATGGCATTGGCCCTGATTGGCGGACTTTATACCAACGTGGCGCTAGCGGTCACGGGATCGCACTTGGCGACGCCATCGGCCTACGAATATGGCAATTACGATTACTACAATGCCTCGCAGCAAAGTGCTCCGGCGGCGCCCAGCGCTCCGGCTCCGGCGCCCGCGAGCAGTTGCAGTAATGCCGTTGCATCGACTGAAACGAGTTGCAATGCGGCTGCGCCGTCATGTTCCAGCGGCGGTGGATGTGCAGCGTGCGGCGACAATGGTTGCGGCTGCGACACGTGCACCGATTGCAATGGCTGCTGCCACGAGAAGCTTCCACACTGGCTGCATTGCAGCTGCAAATTGCAGCCATGCTTCTGCTGGTGCGATAGCTGCCCACTCACTTGCCCTGATGTGACGACCTGTCACTTGTTCGATGATTGCTGCTGCTTGAAAGAAAAGGATTCGACGCTAACCGGCTGGGTATCCGGCGGAATTATGGGCAATAGCGAATCACCGGCCACTCATTTTAATGGTCCGGTGACGTTCGCAGATCAAGATGAAGGCCAGTTGAACCAGTTCTACGGCATATTGCAACGCACTCAGGCCGACTTGAGCAAGAACTGCGGTTGGTTCGTTGGCGGCGACATCGATTTTATGTGGGGTAGCGATTACTTCTTCACGACGGCAGCCGGCTTGGATGGTCGCAGTGCTGGCGGTTTGCCGCGGTGGAATACCGACCCCGATCAACGCTACGGCTTTGCCATGCCGCAGTTGTATGCGGAAACCGACTACGATGATCTAAGAATTAAGTGGGGTCACTTCTACACGATCATTGGGTACGAAGTAGTGCCCGATATCGGCAACTTCTTCTACACGCACTCCTACACGATGCAATACGGCGAACCGTTCACGCACACAGGCGTGTTGGCCAGCCGCAACATCAACGACAATTGGTCGTGGAGTGCGGGTATTGTGGCTGGCTGGAACGACTTCTCGTTGCAAGACGGTGTCCAATTCCTGGGCGGCGTGACCTACACCGATAAGGATTACGGCAGCTTGGCGTTCTCGATTGTCAGCGGTAATGAGAGCGACTTCAATATTCCCGGCATGGGACCGGATTCCAACCGCACGATGTACAGCATTGTGTGGACCCGCAATCTGACCAGCCGCTGGACTTATGTGTTACAGCACGATTTGGGGTACCAAGCCCAAACGCAAGGCTTCAACGCCCTCGACTCCGGTCATGCGGATTGGTACGGCCTCAACCAGTACTTGTTCTACAAGATCAACTGCTGCTGGACGTTCGGCTGGCGGTTTGAATGGTTCGACGATCCGGAGGGCTATGTGGTCACGGGCCTGCGTCCTGGCAACACGGATTCCCAGTTCCGCTTCCCCGGCAGCTTCTACGAAACGTCGGTGGGATTCAATTACAAACCGAACGGCAATCTCACGATTCGGCCCGAAGTTCGTTACGATTGGTATACCGGACCGGAGGGATTCAGGGCGCCGGCAGTGGTTGGTACGCCGCCGAATCAGCCCTACAACGACAACTTCAACAAGAACCAATTCTTGTTCGGTCTGGACGCCATTTACCAGTGGTAGTTCTGCGCCAAACCGCGGATCGAATTGTGTTTTGTTAGAACGAATGGTGAAGCGCCAATGCGCCTGCTTCGCCGTCGGATACCGCGGACCGCTGGGTTGAACGGCCCTAAACCATGTTTTTTATCTACAAAGTCTCGCTGAGTACCGGCAATTGACTAGTCGGTATGGGGACTGGATCCGTTAAGGTTTACCTAAGCGGAACGGTTTCAGATGGTGCTCTTGGAATAACCCGTAAAGCTTCTCGGGGCGACGAAAAAACCCGCAATCCAGCATTTAGCGTGCCTCGTTTCCAATGAATTCCGGCCAACAAGAGGGTCGATAGCTAATCGTGGTATTGGAGCCGAAGGAGAAGGCGGCTCTCTCTCCATGCCTGTGCCGGATTAGTTTGACCTACCAAATAGCAGACGTGCCGGTATCACGTTTGCCTCCCAGCGTTCTTCAACGGATTGGAGTTTAGGACCATGAATCGCACAACATTGGCGATGGTAATCGCCGTGGCCGGGGGGTTTGGCACCGCCGCGGCATTCGCCGACACAACGTCGCACTCGTTGACGCCTTCGGCTTACGAGTATGGTAATTACGATTACTACAACGCCTCGGCGCAGGCGGCTCCTGCGGCGCCAGCTGCTCCGGCTCCCGCGCCGGCGGCATCCTCGGACAACAGCAGTAGCAGCTGCAGCAACGCGGCTCCTTCGACTGAGGCGAGCTGCAATGCAGCGGCTCCGAGCTGTGGCACATCAACGTCGTGCAACTCTTGCAGCAATGGCTGCGGCTGCGACACGTGCACCGATTGCAACGGCTGCTGCCACGAGAAGCTTCCGCACTGGCTGCATTGCTGCTGCAAATTGCAACCATGCTTCTGCTGGTGCGACAGTTGCCCGTTGACATGCCCTGACGTCACGACCTGCCACTTGTTCGACGATTGCTGCTGCTTGAAAGAGCATGACACGACGTTGACCGGTTGGGTGTCTGGCGGCATCATGGGCAACACCGAAAGCCCCGTCAGCCACTTCAACGGCCCGGTGACGTTCGATGATCAAGATCAAGGCAACTTAAATCAGTTTTACGGTGTGCTGCAACGTACGAAGGCCGACCTGAGCAAGAACTGCGGTTGGTATGTCGGCGGCGACATCGACTTCATGTGGGGAAGTGACTACTTCTTCACGACGGCAGCCGGTTTGGACGGCCGCAGCCAAGGCAACCTTCCGCGCTGGAATACCGATCCGGATCAACGCTACGGCTTTGCCATGCCGCAGTTGTATGCGGAAACCGACTACGATGATCTAAGAATTAAGTGGGGTCACTTCTACACGATCATTGGGTACGAAGTGGTGCCCGATATCGGCAACTTCTTCTACACGCACTCCTACACAATGCAATACGGCGAACCGTTCACGCACACCGGCGTGTTGGCCAGCCGCAACATCAACGACAATTGGTCGTGGAACGCGGGCATCGTGGCTGGTTGGAACGATTTCACGTTGCAAGACGGCGTCAACTTCCTCGGCGGTATTACCTATACCGACAAGGATTATGGCAGCTTGGCCTTCAGCATTGATACAGGCGACAATAGTCGGATTAACCTGGCTGGTGAAGGTGGCGATGCCAACCGCACGATGTATAGCATTGTGTGGACCCGCAATCTGACCAGCCGTTGGACTTATGTGGCCCAACACGACTTGGGTGTGCAACAAGATGCGGCCATCTTGAACGGAACCGGCACTGGCACCGCGACCTGGTTAGGTTTAAACCAGTACTTGTTCTACAAGATCAACTGCTGCTGGACGTTCGGCTGGCGATTTGAATGGTTCCGCGATATTAACGGCTTTGCCGTCACAGGCCTGCGTCCGGGCAATCCGGATGTTGGCGAGTTCTTCGCCGGAAACTTTTACGAGACGTCGCTGGGATTCAACTACAAACCCAACGGCAACTTGACCATTCGGCCTGAACTCCGCTACGACTGGTTCGAATCGAATAATGCCGGTGAAGGGTTCCAAGATCCTTTCAACGATAACAACAGCAAGAATCAGTGCTTGCTGGGCATCGACGCGATCTACCAGTGGTAGTTTGAGTCGGTTAGTCGAAGTCGCTAGAAATCAAGTAACCTAACAGTTTTCAAGCCCACGGGATAAAACCCGTGGGCTTTTTATTGCGCCGAGGTATCGAGTCTACTACGCTGCAGTTTTCGGCCAGTACAGTACAGAGGAGTACCGCCGGAACTCAAATTCGCAGCGCAAATTGTTCTGCACGACGGCGCAGCGACATTTGCCTGCAAAGCGGGCAGGATTCTAGGCGGGAGCACAGAGCCCTGGAAGTTTTGCAGGTCGCAAGAAGCATCTAAGTCCCTATCCGACAACCCTGTTCTGCGGCGGACGAACACCGGCCGACAGATCTTGTCGCCGTTGGCATAGCGCTTGCAGAGATTACGGGACCAAACGTGTAGCGGGGCCGAAAAGTAGAAGTTTAAATAACGTTTCGGCACACCGAATCGTTCACTCTTGGCCTGTTCTACTGTTGTAGTTTTTATCCGAATAACAAACGATGCCAGTCGATCGCCGGGCATCGGATTCCAGACGTGTGGTGTGGCAGTGCGTCACGATGACGCCAGAAGCGCGTGTGTGGGGTGTCACGGGCTGTTTGCAGGAGAAAAGTTGGGCGTTCGCCTGCCGGGCAGCTCGTGACACCTATTTTTTTGGGAGTGTGAGGAATCTTCGTTCAGGGTTTGGAACTCAGGGGTCAAAAACATGGTTGGGTGCTGCCCGCCGTTTTGCTGACCCTTGAATTCCGAGCCCTTTTTTTGAAAAACTTCCGGCTCATAACCTGAGCCAGAAGGATGCCCCAACGGCTTGGGTGGGCGCTCCGCCTAGCCTGCTCAAGCCGGGGCATTTTTTTGCGCGCTCATCGAACCCAGGGCAGGGCTTGTTGTGTTTTCCCAGGTCTACTAACATCATTTCTGAGCAACGGGATCTATAGGTTTCGCTGGGCGATTTGGTCCGGCGTGTTATTGCACTCCGCACGAGCTGCTGATGAAGTTAATCATCGCGATTATTCAACCGAGCAAATTGGAATCCGTTAAAGCGGCGCTCACGGAAGTCGAAGTGTTCCGTCTGACCGTGATGGATGTGCAAGGCTTTGGCCGCCAAAAGGGACACGCCGAATTGTACCGCGGCCATGAAATCAGCGTGAATTTGTTGCGGAAGGTGCAGCTGCAAATTGCCGTTAATGAAGATTTTGTCGAGCCGACGATTAACGCGATTATCAAGGGTGGCCGCACCGCGCCCAACGGCGAAATTGGCGACGGGAAGATTTTCGTAGTGCCGTTGGACGATTGCATTCGCATCCGAACCGGCGAACGGGGCGGCGAAGCGATCTAGCCTGCGCCAGACCCAAGAGCCTTGGCGGCATCCATTTCTGTCATCCGTTCCCGCGCGGCCACCATTTGCATAGCAGTACGCCGGCGAAAAACAGCAGCATTAGCGGGACGGCAAGGAAGAAAATGCTGTAAGGGTCGCCTGGCGTCAATACGGCAGCAATGACCCAAATGACGAGCACTGAAATTCGCCAGTGTCTTAGGTAGGAAGTCACGCTGAGGATGCCGACGCGCTCCAAAAACAGCATGACTAAGGGTAATTGGAAGGCCAAACCAAAGCCGAGCGGCAAAAACAGCACGAAGCTCAGCCACTCGCTGATTCGCGGCTCGGGCTCAATGCCCATCGAGCGATTAAAGCTGAGGAAGAACTTCAAAATGGGCGGAAATACAAAAAAAGACACGTACACGCCGAGAAAAAACAGTCCGAGGCTGATCGGCAAGTAAACGTGGACGAGTTTTTTCTCTTTGGAATACAGTCCCGCCGCGATGAAGGTCCACAACTGATAAAACGTCCACGGGCTGGAGATGACGAAGCCGGCAATGAGTGCCGCCTTGAGCCAAATCATGAATGGTTCTTGCCCGCTAAGGCTTTTGGTGTGCGTGCGCGGATCGTTATTGAGGCTGTGCCAAACGAGCACTTCTTTCAGTCCTGCTGTCCCGGCAGCTTCGGGAGTTGATCTCGATTCCGGTGCTGGAGATTCCGGTTGAGTAGCCGGCGCAGCAGGCGTTTTTCCGGTCGGATCGGTTAGCTGCTGCGGATCAATATAGACGCGCTCGAAAACCATTCCTTCCTTTTCGACGCGATCTATGTCAGTCTCACTGGCGTTGGGATTAATTTTTCGCAATTCTTCTTCGGCCACATTGCGATAATACGTCCGCAGTGCGTTTTCCAACGGACTTTGGATGAATTTCACAATGTCGTCGGCCAGAAAAAAACCAAGAAGTATGCCGACGCTCAGGCCCAGAATCGCGCGCCATAAGCAACTGCGCAGTTCGTTCAAATGTTCTCCGAAGGTCATGACGGAGTCTTTGAACGGGTCGTCGTCGTGTTGCTTGCTCATGGTGACGGCGATGGAGAATCGGCAGAGTCAAAAAATCGAAAAAGTCAACGGGTCGAAGAGTCAAAAGTCGGGTGAATTTGAAACGCCGCAGCAAAGCGGACCGTCGGAACTATCGGTCCAGTGCTTTGCCGGTTTGACTATTCGACCTTCTGACCTGCAGAAAGGTCCATCATATTAGGCGTTGTCGCAAGCCCACAACCGGCGAAAACGGCATTGCGGGTGGACGTTATAGGGAGGAGCATGCCCAGCTTAATGACTCTGGCAATTTTGAGGGCAGGGGATAGAATAATATTAGCGTTTGGGGAGCTAATTCAAGTCCATACGCAGGCGGCTCAGGCCGCCGAGGAGACTGAAAAAATGTCGACTAGAACTTTAAATCACGGCTTGTGGTGGTGGATTATCGGCGCGGCTGCAGCGGCGGCCTTGTGGATCATGACGTCCAGTGTCGCGGCAGCAAAAGTATTGGTGCGTCCCGCCACGCAAACCACTTACGATCAAACGGCCATTGGGCCTGCCGATGTTCCCGTGCGGATGGCGGTGTTTACTTCGGCCGATCGAGATCAATTGAAGGTCCAGCCGGCGCGCTGGTGGGGTGGCTGGGGATGGGGTTACCGTGCACCCTATTATGCATACTACTCAGCGCCATACTATTCGGCGCCGTACTACTCTTACTATTCGCCATCGCCGTATTATGCGTACTACGCGCCGCCGACTTACTACTCGGCGACTCCATACTATTCGTATTACGCTCCCTATTACCAAACCTATGTTCCGCCGATTGTGACTTATCGTTATCCGCGGCGGGCGTTTTACGGCGCGTGGTATTGGTAAAGCATCGGTCTTCCGACCGCGCAGTTCTAAGCAACACGCTTGAAAGCGTCGGGCAAAAAGCGCAAAAGGTCGCTGGCGATCAACGAAACTTGTCCCAAAACTTCGGCCGCTAGATCGCCGGCCACGCCGTGGACGTGCACGCCCAATTGAGCGGCTTCGAACGGCGACAGCCCTTGTCCTAGTAGCGCGGTGATGATGCCGGTTAACACATCGCCGCAACCACCAGTCGCCATGCCAGGGTTGCCGGTGGAATTGAGATACAAATCGTGACCGTCGGTCACAATCGTGTGATGACCTTTAAGAACCACAATGATATTGCCGCGAATGGCGAAATCCTTGGCGCGGTCTTCGCGCTCGGCGGGGTTTAGCTTGGGAATTCCTGCCAGCCGAGCGAATTCGCCCGGATGCGGTGTCACAATGCGCGGTCCAGCATGGCGAGAAAATAAATCGGGCTGCGTCGATAGTGCGTTAAGAGCGTCGGCATCGAATACCATCGGTTGATTGAATTCGAAATACAGGCGGCCGACGAGATAATCGACATCGGGCGTGACCTGCATGCCCGGTCCGACGCCAATGGACGAACATTTGGCGGCTACTTCAGCGATGCGACGATGGGCTGCCTTGGCCAAGCGGCCTTGCTCGTCGCAAGCAAGCGGCACGGTCATGTACGAGGGTTCATAGCCGGCGACTACGGGTTGGCACGCTTCTGAGGTGGCGACAGTGACTAAGCCTGCGCCGCTGCGCAGCGCGGCCATCCCCGCCAGAGAAATTGCACCCCCCATTCCTTTCGAACCGCCGACAAGTAGTGCATGACCGAAAAGGCCTTTGTGGCTATCGGGCGCGCGTAGAGCAAGTTTCGGCAGCGGGGGATTAGGCATAGAGTTGACTGAATGGGATTTTTAGTAACGAACAAATCGGAAAGCCCTTGCTCCAAGGAATTATGATGCGCAGCGGGCGAAATGCGAATGGCAGATGATCGCAATTTCTAGCCGCGCGGGAAGAGAGCGATTATGCCGATCGTGCCGCAGCCTGGGCAATCAAGCCGGCGACATATCCGGCCTTGAACCCGGCATCGACGTTCACCACGGTGACGTTTGCTGCGCAACTGTTTAACATACTCAACAGTGCGGCCAATCCGCCGCAACTGGCGCCATAGCCCACGCTGGTGGGAACCGCAATTACCGGGCAGGCCACATAACCACCCACTACGCTGGGGAGCGCACCTTCCATACCCGCTACGACGACTACCGCCGCGGCGCCATCGAGCAAATGCAGTTTTTCCGGTAAGCGATGCGGGCCAGCCACGCCGACGTCTTGAACGAGGGTCGCTTCGACGCCCATCCAGAGCAAAGTTTCTCGGGCTTCCTCGGCTACGGGTAAATCGGTGGTGCCAGCGGTAATGATGGCGACGGATCCTTTTTGAGGCGGGTGGGCAGTAGTGGCGGAAGGCTCGGTACTCTTACCCCGCCCTCTCTCAAAGGAAGAAGAGGAAGGCAGGGGGACTCGCAAAATACGTCCGAGCGGGTTGTAGCGTGCCGTCGGAAATCGCTGGATTAGTGCTGTGGCCACGTCCGGAGCGATGCGTGTGGCGAGTACATCGATGTTTTCTTTGATCATCCGCTGGATCAACTTTTCTAGTGTGGCCAGCGATTTGCCTTCGCCGAAAATTGCCTCGGGATAGCCGCAGCGGCGGCGGCGATCGAGATCGAGTTGCACATCGCCTAAATCGGCGGTTTTGGGTTGAACGAGGCTGCGTAAAAAAATATCGAGAGATAACTCGCCGTTGCGCAATCGCTCAGCCAACTGCTGTACGTGCTTCGAGTCGACATCACAAGAATAGGCAGTTTCGCGATCCATGAATTCATCGTAACGCAGCGGCGTTCGGGTTTCGATAGGGTTGCAATTTGGTAGCGAGCCGGAATATGGCCGCGCCTACAACAAAGGCTTATACGCATGGAACCTCTTTCTGTTTGCCATTGAACCGCGGTGCGGAACGGAACAGCTAAAATCTGCGAAAATGCTCGATCGGCAGCCTAAACTTCCCTTGTAAAGGGTTTCGCAAGGTGGTAGCACAAAGACACGAATTCTGAGCATTTTGAGCCCATTGAAGTCCCGACTCTGATTTATCAACGATGGAATATTTTGCCGCCCGACGTGATCGGCTTCGCAAACTGCTGCACAAAGCCGGTGTCGATACGCTGTTGGTGACCAGCTATGCAAACGTCACCTATCTGACCGGGTTCACCGGCGATGATAGTTTTTTGCTGATCGCACACGGCGATGCAATTCTGCTGAGCGATTCGCGCTATACGACGCAGCTGGAAGAGGAATGCCCGGGATTGGATTTGCACATTCGCGCATCGGGCGAATCCATGCTTCAAGGCGCTGTGAATTTGTGCACGCAGACCAAAATTTCGCGGCTGGGGATTGAAGGCGATTCGATGACCGTCGGTTATCATCAGCGGCTGGCGAACAAAGCCCGCAAGGTGGAACTGGTCACCACGACCGGGCTAGTTGAGCGGCTGCGGATGATCAAAGACAAAGAAGAGATTGCCGAAATCCGGCAGGCGGTGGCTATTGCCGAAAAGGCATTTGCGGTAGTGCATGCGGCGTTGCGGTCGGAGCAGACAGAAAAAGAAATCGCCGATGCACTGGAACATCAAATGCGGCTGTTTGGTGGGCGCGGGGCAAGCTTTACGCCGATTGTGGGCGTGGGGGATCGATCGGCATTGCCGCATTACCGGCCGGGCAGGCGACACATTGGCGATGCGGGTTTTGTGCTGATCGACTGGGGTGCAATTGGCCGGTTGTACATGAGCGACTTGACCCGAACTTTGGTGACCGGTAAAATCCCGCCCAAACTCCAACGCATTTATGGAGTTGTGTTGAAGGCCCAGCTACAAGCCATTGAGGCCATTCGTCCGGGAAAGACGTGCGAGGAAATCGATAAGGCGGCTCGCAGTGTGATCGAAAAAGCAGGCTTCGGGAAACAATTTGGCCATGGCCTGGGACACGGGCTGGGCTTGCAAATTCACGAGGCGCCGCGGTTTGCAGAGAAGCAGTCGACGAAGCTAGAGCCAGGCATGGTAATGACCGTCGAGCCGGGAATTTATTTGCCGGGATTCGGCGGCGTGCGAATTGAAGACGACGTGCTGGTAACCCGCTCCGGCTGCGAAGTGCTGACCAGCGTGCCGAAGCAGTGGGAAGAGAATTTTGTGTCAGTGAATTGAAGGTTGAATTTGCCCCTGAAGTTATCGGCCATTCCATGAGCGATCGTTCACGGCGACCTGGGGAGACACGTAAAATGTCGGATACTGGATCAGGCGCCGGCGATATTTTCGACGTGAAGAAAGTCCGCCGGTTGATCGAACTGATGAAAGAGCACGACCTGGCGGAAGTTGATCTGCGCCAAGGTGATCAGCGCGTGCGGCTAAAACGAGGGGCCGAACCGTTTGTGGGCATGGTAGCGCCCAGCGGGGGCAGTGCACCGCAGCCGGCAATGAATGCCCCGCCAGCAGCCGAGCGAATACCTCAAGGCGAATCGCACGGCGCCGATTTGGCCGTGATAAAAAGCCCGATGGTTGGGACGTTTTACGGAGCTTCCAGTCCGGAAGCACCGCCGTTTGTGAAGGTTGGTTCACACGTGGGCCCGGACACGATTGTGTGCATTATCGAGGCGATGAAAGTATTCAATGAAATTCCGGCGGAGATTTCCGGCAAAGTGGCGGCGGTGCTGGTAGAAAACGGAGCGCCTGTGGAATTCGGACAGCCGCTGTTCAAAATTGATACCAGAAAATGAGGACCAGCAACCAGCGACTAGCAATTAGCGGCTAGCTCCAGCATCAAAATTCCATCTTTCGGCATTTTAACTTTCGCTAGTTGCTAATCGCTAATCGCTAATTGCTCCCGCAATGTTCAAACGCATATTGGTGGCCAATCGGGGAGAGATCGCGCTGCGGATTATCCGCGCGTGCCGCGAGTTGGGCATCGAAACCGTGGCGATTTTCAGCGAGGCGGATCGCGGGGCACATTATCTCGAGCTGGCCGACGAAGCGTATTGCGTAGGTCCGCCCAAGGCCGCCGAAAGCTATTTGAAAATCGACCGGGTGATCAGCGCGGCGGAGATCGGCAATGTGCAGGCACTGCATCCGGGCTACGGATTTCTTTCGGAAAACGCTCACTTCAACGAGATCTGCCGTAGCTGCAATATCGATTTCATCGGACCGACGCCGGAGGCGATGTCGAAGTTGGGTGATAAGAATACGGCCCGAGGGATTGCGCGGGAAGCGAAGGTTCAAGTCGTTCCTGGCAGCGATGGGCTGGTGGCGAATGAAAAAGACGCGGTGCGTCTGGCGCATGAAATCGGCTTTCCCGTGCTCATTAAAGCGACGGCCGGCGGCGGCGGGCGCGGCATGCGCGTAGCCGCCAATGATTTGGCGCTAAAAAGCGCGCTGCAACAAGCGGCCGCCGAGGCGGAAGCGGCTTTCGGCAATGCTGGAATCTATTTGGAGCGCTATATCGAGCGGCCCCGGCACGTGGAGGTGCAGATTCTGGCCGACCACCATGGAAACGCCGTGCATTTGTTCGAGCGCGAATGTTCGACGCAGCGGCGGCATCAAAAACTGATCGAAGAAAGTCCGGCGGCGCATCTCAAACCTGAAACACGCCAGGCGATGTGCGAGGCGGCCGTGCGATTGGTGAAAACCGCTGGCTACACCAACGCTGGCACCGTGGAATTCATTGTGGACCAGAGCGGCAATTTCTATTTCATCGAGGTCAACGCACGGATTCAGGTGGAACATCCGGTGACGGAAATGGTCACGGGCATTGACTTGATTAAAGCGCAAATTCGCGTGGCTGCGGGGGAAAAATTGTGGTTCTCACAAAAAGATGTGCAGCAGCGCGGAGCGGCGTTAGAGTGCCGGATTAATGCGGAAGATCCCCAGCGGAATTTTCAACCGTGCCCGGGAAAAATTGAGCGGCTGATTGCGCCTGGCGGCTTCGGAGTGCGGTGGGATTCGCACGCTTTTTCGGGCTACACGGTTTCGCCCTATTACGATTCGATGATCGGCAAATTGATTGTGCATCAGCCCGATCGCGAAACAGCCATCGATACGATGCAGCGTGCGCTGGCCGAGCTGGAAGTGCGCGGAATTAAAACCACGGTACCCTTGCACCAAGAAATTCTGGCTCACACGGCTTTTCACGAATGCCGGATCGATACGACGTTCGTAGAACGGACGTTTCTGGGATAGCTGCGTGCTGGCGGCATCAGCGCATTGGCCGCTTCCGAATATCTAGTCGGTTTCTTATACTGTCGGCGTTATTTTCATCCCCCGCTTGGAGTTGTCATGGCTACCCCGCTTTCTCCCCCGGCTCATTCGCAAAGTGCCATCCATCGAGTTGCCATTGTGTTTGCCGGTGGTCCTGCGCCCGCAGCCAACGCGGTAATTTCCGCGGCGGCTGATTCGTTCATGCGCAATGGCATTGAAGTGCTCGGTATTATGAACGGTTATTCCAATCTGATGCAGTTCAGCCCGGAGCGGCCGCTGTGTGCGGAGAAAGACTATCTGGTGATGACACCTCGTCTGATGCGGCGGGTACGGAATTCGCAAGGGATTTTGATCGGGACAGCTCGGGCCAATCCGGGCAAATCGGTATCGCATCCCAGCCATTTTGACGACGCGGAAAAGGTGAAACCGCTGCGCACGGTGTATGAGGCGCTGTGCTCGTTGAAAGTTGACGCATTGGTTTCGATTGGCGGCGATGACACGCTAAAGACAGCCAACAAGCTGAAATTATTTCAGGATCGTTTGCCGCAAGAGACGCGGCGCATACCCATCGTCCACTTGCCCAAAACGATCGACAACGATTACACGGGCATCGATTTTACATTCGGCTATTTCACGGCAGTCGATGCGCTGGCGGGCGAAATTCGCAACTTGTTGTACGACGCAGAAGCTACCCGTGTGTATTATTTGGCCGAAACTATGGGGCGCAGCGCGGGCTGGTTGGCTTATGGAGCGGCGATTGCCGGCGAAGCAAGCTTAGTAATCAGTGTTGAGGACATCCATGGCGAATATCTCTCCATGGAAGAGAGCAAGGATGAAGAAACCGGCCAGAACACAAGCCGCGAAATTATGAATGTCGATGCCGTGGTGAAGCGGATCGTCAAATCGATGCGGGTTCGCGAAGAAAAGGAAGGCAAGCAGTACGGCGTAGTTGTGGTGGCCGAGGGATTGGCCGAATATTTGCCGGCCAGCTACTTGAAAGATATTCCCCGCGACGAACACAAGCACATTTCGGTGGCGCAGGTGAATCTGAATCGCCGGCTATCTCGATATGTTGCCGACGAATATAAGCGGCAAACGGGCAAAGAGCGGCGTGTGATCGGCACGCAATTGGGTTACGAGGCACGCTGTGCGCGGCCGCATGCTTTCGACGTGATGCTCGGCAGCCAATTAGGTGTAGGAGCCTACAGGGCGCTGGTGGAAAAACGGCTGAACGGAATTATGGTTTCGGTTCACGGACAGCTTGAACTTCAATATGTGCCGTTTGAAGAACTCGTCGATCCACACACCCTTGTCACCATGGTGCGTTATATCGATCTGGATTCCGATTTTCACAAACTGGCACGTTTCTTAGAAACGGATGTGAGTGAGTAAAGGGATCTGAAGTGGATGGCCGGATGCAACCACATCGTCGAAGTGATGGGTTGATTCGTCGCAGCTAGCCGACCAGCGTGCCTTTGGTACTAGGCACCCCCGGCATGCGCGGGTCGGATTCGACGGCCATTCGTAGAGCGCGGGCCGTGGCTTTGAAGACGGCTTCGGCGATGTGATGGCTGTTGCGGCCGTGGTGCAGCAGCACATGCAAATTCATGAGTGCGTTGGCGGCCAGGGCTTGCCAAAAATCTTCCACAAGTTCGCTATCGAACTGACCGATTTTTCGCGCGGGAATGGGAACTTGAAACACGAAAGCATAGCGGCCACTTAAATCAAGGGCCGTGGTGACCAGCGTTTCTTCCATCGGCAGCGTGAAGTGACCATAGCGGCGAATGCCTGCCTTGTCGCCCAGTGCCTGCTTGAGGGCTTGTCCCAGCGCAATGCCGACGTCTTCGACCGTGTGATGTTGATCGACGTGCAAATCGCCTTTGGCCTGGACGTTCAAATCAATGGCCGCATGCTTGGCCAGAAGCGTAAGCATGTGATCAAAAAAGCCGACACCAGTGGCGATGTTGCTGGTGCCGGAGCCGTCGAGGTTCAGTTCGACATGCACCTGGGTTTCAGCGGTTTTACGATCGACAGTGGCAGTGCGAGGCATTCGAATTTTGAGCTTGTTTCGAGTTTCGGATTTCGAGCTTTTCAACTATACCATGCCGCGGAGCAGGTTCAGGCAGGTATCGATTTGCTCGTCGGTGCCGACGGAAATTCTTAGCCCATCGCCCCAGCCGCGATAATCCATGTATCGCACCAAGACGCCGGCGGTTTTAAGCTGCTCGTACAATGATTTGACCGGCACGCTGGGATGCGGATTCCATACGAAATTGGCCTGCGATTCGACCGTGGCGAAGCCTAATGCACGCGTGCCCGCGGCAAGTTTGGCGCGGGTGGCCAAGATTTTTGCGCGATTGCCAGCTAGCCACGCTTGGTCGTCGATGGCCGCGGTGGCCCCGCCAATCGAAAGCGCATCGCAGTTGTAGGAATCTTTCACTTTTTGTAACTGCTGGATGATGTGAGGTTGAGCGATGATAAAACCGAACCGCAGGCCGGCAAGCGCATACGATTTGCTCAGCGAACGGCTGACCATGATCTTGTCGGTTACTTTCACCAATGCGATGCAGTTCGTCTCGGCGAAATCGACGTAGGCTTCATCGACCAGCAACGGGCAGGGGAGGGTGGCGGCAAGTTCTTTCACTCGACCGGACGGAATCACGGTCCCAGACGGACTGTTGGGATTGGGTAGAAAGGCGAGTTTCAGTCGTGGGCGTGGTTTCGCAAAATTTTCACCGAGCGACCAGTCCTTTTCAAACAAAATCTCTTCCGCTTCAGCGCCCTGCAATTGCGCCAATGTTTTGTAGAGAATGTAACTGGGATACGGCAGCCGCAAGCAATCGCCCTGTCCGACGAAGGCTCGAGTGACAATGGTTAGTAAATCGTCGCTGCCGTTGCCGCACAAAATCCAATTGGGTTCCACGCCGAGCAGTTCGGCGGCGCGCGTGCGGAAGGCGGTCGCCAGGGGATCAGGATATTTTTGCAAGCCCGACTGAATAGCCCGACCGATGGCGCGCTGGACGGCAGGCGACGAGGGATAAGGATTCTCGTTGGTGTTGAGCTTAACGATGCTGCCTTCGCGCGGCTGCTCGCCGGGTACGTAGCCGTGCATGGCCAAAATTTCGGGACGGATATAAGAGGACATGTGTTACAAGCAGGGATTAGATGACGAATGATCTGTAGCGATAGGTAGGTTTACTTTGTGTTCAGCCGCACATCGATGCTGGCCTTGTGCGCAGTCAATCCTTCTTTATCGGCCAGCGAGCGGATATCTTCGGCCAGGGCGGTTAAACCTTTTTCGTTGAGGGCGATGACACTGCCGCCGCGCAAGAAATCGTTGGCTGTTAAGCCGGCTGCAAAGCGGGCGGTGCCACCGGTTGGCAAAACGTGCGAAGGACCGGCCGCATAGTCGCCGGCGGCCACCGGGCTGAAATGGCCCAAAAAAGCGGCACCGGCGTGCGGGATTTTTTCCAGGAGTGCTTCCGCATTGGCTGCGGTAATGTGCAAATGCTCGGGGGCAATTTCATCGGCGAACGCGCAGGCTTCGTCGGCGTTGCGCGTCAAAATCAATGCGCCAAATTGCTGCAAGCTTTGGCGAGCCAAATCGCCACGCGATAAATGCGCCGTTTGCTTTTGAAGTTCGTCGGCCACGGCATCGATCAGCGGCGCGTGCCATGTGATAAGGATTCCCGAGCCAGGAGCGTGTTCGGCCTGCGCGATCAAATCGGCGGCTGTGAAATCGGGCCGGGCGGTTTCATCGGCCACCACGACGACCTCGCTGGGACCGGCGATGGAGTCGATATCGACTTCGCCAAATACGTGCCGCTTGGCCAAAGCTACGAACAGATTTCCGGGCCCGACAATTTTGTCGACTTTGGGAATGCCTTCGACCCCATAGGCCAAAGCCGCTACCCCTTGAGCGCCCCCGAGCCGATAAACTTCGGTGATGCCCAATTCGTGGCACGTCGCCAGTAGATCGGCATTGTACGCGCCGAATTTTGTGGGCGGGGCGACAATGGCCAGTTGTTTCACGCCGGCCGCTTGTGCCGGCACGGCGGTCATGAGGACGGTGGATGGATAGGAGGCAGCGCCGCCGGGTACGCAAATGCCGACACGCGAAAGGGGCAAATATCGCTGGCGCAGATAGCCGCCGCCGTCGGGCAGATCAATGCGCACATCGCGCTGCAAAATCGCCTGTTGGAAACGAAGAATGTTCTGGCGAATTCGCCGGACGCTGCTTAAAAAAACTTTATCTGCGGCAGCGTGAGCAACGGATAGCTCGACAGCGGTTACGCGAATGGTTTCGGTGGTAAGTTTTGCTTTGTCGATGCGAGCCGAATAATCGAGCACTGCGGGCAAGCCTTTGGTGCGCACGTCGTCACAAATTCGCTGAACGACTTCCTGCGGCGAAAGGGGCTGGCCAAAAACCTCGATGGTGCGCTGGCGACCGGCTTCGCTGACGATGTTGCCGCGCGGGCTGAGCCGTTCGCGGAGTTCGGCCAGCACCTGGCGAACGTTCGCCTGACGCGTATCGATGCGCAACAGCTCTAAAGAATGTGACATACTTATATGGACAGGCTGTAGCGGCTCAGGTTCAATAGCGAAACCTCATATTCTGACCGCCTGCTGATAGTGCGAAAAGGGGCGCGCATTACGCAATATGCCTTGGAAACTCACACTTCTGTTTTTCATCGGTGCCTGCCTGGGGGCGCTGGTGAATCTTGGCATTTATCGGTTGGCGTATTTGCGGCGGCGAATTAGCCCGTGGTCGCCCACTCATGGCGAAATACGGGGGCGCACCTGGTTTGATCGGATTCCAATTGTCGGTTGGTTCAGTCTGCAACGGGAAGAGAAGTTCCACGGGCGCGGATTTTGGATTCGCCCGATGCTGCTAGAGTTGATGTTTGCGCTGGGATTGCCCGCATTGTATTGGCTGGAAGTTGTAAAGTTTATCCTGAATACTTCGCCGCTGTTGCCGGGGCTGCGGCCCATGGGCGCGCAATTTGAGGCGGCGCTGCAGGCGCAGTTTGCCATTCATGCGGTACTGCTGGCATTCATGGCGGTGGCCACATTCATCGATATTGACGAGCAAACGATTCCCGACTTTGTCAGCGTTCCTGGAACGTTGATTGCGATTTTAGTGGCGGCGCTGTGTACTTCGCCGGCGCTGCCGTCCCTTGAGCTGGATTTGAATATTCCCCATGCGGCCGATTTGGTCAGGCCGCTGCGGTTTGATTACCCGGCGGATGATGCGTTTGGCGGGGGAGCGTTTTTGCAAGGGTGGACTTTGCTGGTAGTGGGGCTGGCAATTTATCTTGCGTGGTGTTTTGCGCTGTTGCCGCGACGATGGCGAGGGGGCGCTGGCATTAGCAAGGCGTGGCGGGTGATGTGGCGGCGAATTGCTGCGCGGCCAGAGTGGATGTGGGTGCTGCCGCTTGCTATTGCGGGAGCGATGTTCATCTTCTCAGCTTGGCTACGCGGTCATGAAGCGTGGCACGGATTGATGTCGGCATTGATTGGACTGGCAGTCGGAGCAGGGATGATATGGATGATTCGCCTCATTGGGGGCGCTGCGCTAAAGCAAGAAGCAGTCGGTTTTGGCGATGTGACGTTGATGGCCATGATCGGAGCTTTTTTGGGCTGGCAGGCGGTCATCATTGTCTTTTTCATTGCGCCGTTTGTGGGCGCGGTGTTCGGCATTGTTCAATGGCTGCTGATTCGGCAAAATGTGTTGCCCTACGGGCCGTTTTTGTGCCTGGGCGCGCTAATCACGATGCTGTTTTGGGCGCCGCTTTGGAATTACGCCAGCGCGATATTTGAGATTCCGTGGCTGGTGCCGTCGGCGATTGCCGTTTGCCTGCCGCTGTTGGCGGGGATGCTGTATGGGTGGCGGATGCTGAAAATCAGGCTGCACGGCGAATGACGATTTTCAATTCTGGCCATTTTCCGTGCTATGTTTCAGCATGGCTAAGCTGTTGGAATCTGTGACTGATTTGCGTGGGGGCGCCGAAGCGCTTCGCTGGCGGCGATACGGAGTGATTGAAGTCTGCTGCGGCCGCTTGGTGGCCGTTCATTTGCGACCCTGGCCGAAGCTAGTTTCGATCGTCAGCGTGTTGTGGGGGCAGTGGCATCATAACCACGTTCATGGCGATCGCGTCCGGCTGTATTACAATCAACCGTTGCGATATCCGAATTACATGGCGCTGAAATTTGCTGTGTCGGCCCGAGAAACTAGTTGGGCGAGTGCTCGCCGGGCATTGGAAGTGCTCGATGAGATTGCCCAAATCAAAGGGAGCGATGCCCTACTATGCGACGCGGCGAATTTTCGGTTTTCGCCGCGAATGCTAGCGCGGGAAGGCTGGTTGCCGCATGCGCCGACCCGCTGGCATCGGAATTACATCAAGCGCTTTTACGGCAGTTACCCGCGATTGTGGCGGCCGCAGGAAAGCGACGGTTCGCTAGCGAAGACAGCATAGGCGGTTAGTCGCATTCTACGGCGACTTCGGGACTTGCTCTTGTAGCCGTCTCCGGGCACCACTACTATTGCGGCCCCATTGCCTGTAGCGCGCCATGATTGCGCCGGGCAATCTCGTCTTTTCGCAAGTCTTGTCGTTGGTTCCTGTTGAAGGAGTGTGTCATGCCGGGCGCTTTCTGCCGGCGGATTTTATTTGCGCTTGCGGCGCTGGCGCTGGCCGGCTGCCAACAGAATCCGTTCGCATCGACTCAACCACCGCCGCCATCGCCCTACCAGCAGCAACAACAGGTGGCGATGTTGCAGCAACAACAAACATTGCAAAGCCGCACCAGCGCTCTGGATTTGGATAATCAAGATTTGCAGGCAAAGCTGGCCCAAGCGCAGCAGCAAAGTCATTTGCTGCAGGATCAGTTGGCAGTTACTCGTGAACAATTGAATAGCACAACGCAGCAATTAACGCAGTCTCGCGAGGTGCAGCAAAGTACCGAGCAACAATCGCAGGCTTTGGCGGCGAACATGCAAAAGCGGCGGATCGCCGAGGTCAGCGCTAATAACAGCCTGGCGCGGAACATGCCCACGTTTAATATTCCCGGTGTGGAAGTGCGGCAGGATGGCGACGTGGTGCGGGTGGAACTGTCGGCCGATCGGTTGTTCAATCCAGGCACGGCGCAAATTCGCCAGGACGCTGTGCCCATGCTGGATAGCGTGGCCAACGAATTACAGCGGACCTATCCGACACAAATTATCGGCGTTGAAGGGCACACCGATTCTGACCCGCCACAGCAAGGCACGTGGATGTCGAACCATCAGATTTCGATCGCCCGGGCAGGAGCGGTGTTCGATTATCTGACGACCCGGGGCCACATGCGGCCGCAGCAATTGTTCCTCGTAGGCCATGGGGCGAATCACCCCGTGGTATCTAACGCCTCACTCCAGGGCAAAGCGCGCAATCGTCGCGTGGAGCTGGTGGTGTATCCGGACGCGTGGCAAAAGTGATTTGATGAGTGAAGTGAGAGTTCGCGCGGGAAGGTAAGTTCTGAGGGCTGCCGCGATTCTTGCGGCGCCGCTACAATTGTGTGGCCCAGGTGAACCACCGCCCTTGGCGGATTGTCATCGGATTGCCGGTGCGCGGATATTGCGCGATAGCCAGACTCTTAGTCAGCACAATATTTTTTTGTCCGCCGTATGATTGCCATTATTGATTATCAAATGGGGAACCTTCGCAGCGTGCAAAAGGCGCTGGAGCGGGTGGGGCATCCGGCGGTTATTACAAGTTCGGCGGCGGAAATCGCGAAGGCCGATAAAGTAATTTTGCCCGGTGTGGGCGCATTTGAAGACGCCATTGCGGAATTGCGGCGGCGCGATTTGGTCGAGCCGATCAAAGACGCCATTGCCGCTGACAAGCCGTTTTTGGGCATCTGCTTGGGCTTGCAATTGCTGTTTGATGTGAGCTACGAAAACGGCAAGCATGAAGGACTGGGCGTGCTGCCCGGCGAAGTCGTACGATTCGAAGTGCCGGCTGAACTCAAAGTGCCCCACATGGGCTGGAATGCACTGGCGATTCGCCGCCGGCCTCCAATGTTAGAGGGTGTTGCCGATGGAACGCACGTCTACTTTGTGCACAGTTATTATGTGAAACCGCGCGATCCGGCCGTCATCGCCACGGAAACCGATTATGGTATGCCGTTCTGCTCGATGATTTGGCGCGGCAATTTGGTCGCGACTCAATTCCATCCAGAAAAGAGCCAAGCGGATGGATTGCGGCTGCTACGGAATTTTGCAGCGGCGTAGGCCAGTCCTGTTCGCTACAAAGGTCGCCACTTGCGAAGGCCCGCTAACTGTGGCATATTTCGGGTTTCGACTGTTCGGACTGGCTGCAAGCTGGGGGAGTTCTTCGCCCATGCAGATTTGGCCTGCCATTGATTTGCGCGGCGGCAAATGCGTCCGCCTTCAACAAGGAGACTACGGCCGTGAAACGGTGTTCGCCGATGATCCGGCCGCCATGGCCCGGCAGTTGGTCGACGGCGGCGCCGAATGTTTGCACTTGGTCGATTTAGATGGCGCTCGGGAGGGCAAGCCAGTCAACTTAGACAGCATTCGCGCGATTGTTGAGGCCGTGGAAGTGCCTTGCGAGCTGGGAGGCGGAATCCGCGACGAGGCGGCCATTCGGTCAGTCATCGACGACCTTGGGTTGGCGCGAATCGTTATTGGCACGCAGGCTTTGCGGGAGCCAGATTGGTTTCGCCGAATGGTGGCGGAGTTTCCCGGTAAGTTGGTGCTGGGTATCGATGCCCGCGACGGGATGGTCGCTACCGATGGCTGGCTGAAAACCAGCAGCACCCGGGCGATCGATTTTGCCAAGCAGTTCGAATCGGAACCGTTGGCCGCCATCATTTACACGGACATTGCCCGCGACGGCATGCTAGGTGGTCCCAATTTGGAGGCCATGCGTGCGATGCAGCAAGCGGTGCGGCTGGGCGTGGTAGCATCGGGCGGGGTGAGTTCGGCGGCCGATGTGGCGGCATTGGCGGCGATTCCCATGGCGGGCTGTATCATTGGCCGGGCATTGTACGAAGGTAAAATCACGCTGGCCGATGCGCTGGCGGCGGGGCGAGTAGCAAACGCCAATGTTTGAAATCCCTACCGGCATAAAACCTTAAGTTTCCAAATACTTTTGAACAGTTTTCAGTGAAATGCGACGATCGCGCTGGCTCAACTTTTTCTCTAGAAAACTACGCCAGGAATTTGTCATAATATCGGTTGCATGTGAACATATGATCACATATTGGGGAAGAATGTCTTATTATTCGATCTTTGTTCGGGTTCGGCGCGCCGGTTTTTCACCGTTTTCGACCGTTTACGCGCCGGTTTATTCACCGTTTTTAACCGTTTTCACGGTTTTTTACCTCGTTCGTCTTTTCGGCCTTTAGACTCTTAGACTTTTCGACACTTCACATGACGAAATACAACGTTCAAGACCTCCGTAATGTGGCATTGTGTGGACACGGTTCATCGGGAAAGACGACCATAGTGGATAAGCTGTTGAACATTACCGGCGCGGTCACGCGGCCAGCCAGCGTTGACGACGGCACCAGCGTGTGCGATTTCGACGAGGAAGAAAAGCACCATAAGTATTCCATCGAAGCAGCGCTGGTCCATTTCGACCACGACGGAAAACATTTCAATTTAATCGACACGCCGGGCTACCCGGATTTCATCGGTCAGGCGATCGGTGCGCTGCGGGCTGTGGAAACCGCCTGCATTGTGGTAAATGCGCATTCGGGAATCGAAGTGAATACGCGGCGGGTGTTTCAGGAGGCGGGCAAAGCGGGGGTCGGCCGGATCATAGTCATCAGCAAAATGGATACGGAGAATATCGATTTCCCGAAGCTCGTGGGCACGATTCAGGAAATGTGGGGCAAGATTTGTGTGCCGCTGAATGTGCCGCTGGGCTCGGGGCACGATTTCAAAAGGGTGGCCAGCACGCTGAGGCCGCCGACCGACGCAAAAGGTGCGTTGATGGACGTGACGACGGCCAGTCAAGCACTGATTGAAACGATTGTCGAGACCGATGAAGAAGTGTTGGCCCGGTATTTCGACGGAAAACCTCCCAGCGAGGAAGAATCTACCCGGCTAATCAGCCAGGGTGTCGCCAGCGGTGCATTGATCCCCATCGTCTGCGTCGCGGCGAAAACCGGCGGCGGATTAAAGGAACTGCTGGATGTATTGACTTTGTGCGCGCCTTCGCCGGACAAAATTGCTCGCAAAGCCGCGAACGAGCAAGGACAGGAGGTCGAGATCAAGCCCGATGCGGCGGGGCCCCTAGTGGCGCAGGTGTGGCGGACGCGGATCGATCCGTTCGTGCAGAAACTCAGCTTCATCCGTTTGTTTAGCGGAACGATAAAGAAGGACGAGAGCGTGCATGTCTCGGGGGCACGAAAGAACATCAAAATTGGGCCGCTAGTGACCGTGCAAGGGAGCGAAACCAAGGCCACGGATTTGGCATCGGCCGGCGACATTGTGGCGATTTCAAAAACAGAAGACCTGCACACCGGCACCACGCTGGGCAATTTTGTGATACCGCCGCTGAAGTTTCCCACGCCGATGGTTGGTTTGGCGGCCGTGCCGAAGGCGCGCGGCGATGAAGCGAAGCTGTCCGGGGCGCTGCACAAAATTGTGGAAGAAGATTCCACATTCCGCATCGATCGCGATCCGCAAACGAAAGAACTCGTGATGACCGGCATGAGCGAGCTGCACTTGACCATTTTGCGCGAGCGATTAAAGCGGCGCGATAAAGTGGAAGTCGACACGCATGAACCGAAAATTCCGTATCGTGAGACCGTGCAACAAAAGGCCGAAGGCAGTTACCGACACAAAAAGCAATCCGGTGGGCGCGGGCAGTTCGGCGAAGTGCACATTCGGATGTTTCCGTTTCCCAAAGACACAAAACCTGAGGAATACTGCACGAAGGAACATTTCCCGCACATGCGGCAGTTTCACTTTCACGAGAAGAACAACTTTTTGTGGGTTGATTCCATCGTTGGCGGCACGATTCCGAACAACTTTTTGCCGGCGGTGGAAAAAGGATTTTTGGAGCGGTTGGACCGAGGCGTCATTGCTGGTTATCAGGTGCAAAATGTCGGTGTGGAAGTGCACTTCGGCAAGTATCACGACGTCGACAGCTCGGAAGCCGCTTTCAAAACCGCCGGATCGATGGCTTTCCGCAATGTATTTCAAGAAGCCAAACCGGGGTTGCTGGAGCCGATCGTTCATCTGCACATCACCGTTCCCAGTGGCAAAGTGGGGGACATCAACAGCGATATGTCGGGTCGCCGTGGCCGGGTACTGGGAATGGAATCAGCCGGCGGCGATCTGCAGACGATTACCGTGGTCGTGCCGTTGGCCGAAGTTACGACTTATGCCCGCAGCCTATCGAGCATGACTGGCGGCCTGGGTGGCTACACGATGGATTTCAGCCATTACGACGTGGTACCGGCCCAGGTACAAAAAGCAATCATTGAAAAGGCTGTGCTGCACAAGGAAGAAGACGAGTAGCGAACTGCTTGTTTGGGCAACAATCTTCAAATTAGAAGAGAGAAAAGTATGAGCGACGAACTCATGCAAGTTGGCGGGCTACGCGGCGACTCTGATGGAAACCTGAGCGCTGAACCAACGACTAACATAAGCCCGCATAAACAAGTGCCGGTTGAGGAATTACAGGGTGTTATGGAAGAACTGATACCGTCGAATGGCGCGGCCATAGGCAACAAATCGTTAAGCGAATTGTGGATCGCAAAGGTGAATGAGAAACACGGAGCAAACGTTTCCAAAGATGATTATTGGAATACCCGGAATCGACTAATTGAAGAAGGTCAGTTGGAGACAGGAGGCTGACCTTGAAGGCCCTGATTTCTCTCGATTGAAAAGAGAGTGCGAGCGATTCGGGATCGGTCTTTTGACATTTTCCGATCCCGGTGATTGGGATACCTTCGATGTTGTGGTGGAAGCTGATCATAAGCTGCCTGATCCTGACGAAGTTGATAACTTCATTCGCCTTCAGGTGATGAAAGCCAACCAAGAGGTGTTACAGGAACTGATCCGTTAAAAACGCTGAGAATTACTTGAAGTCCACCTCCAGTGGGGACGACTAAAACCAGAGGACGGTTGATTTTAGGATTGGCCGAGCCTAGTATGACGGTGGTCTGAGAGCCATCGGCCGTTAAGGTTTACTAGGTTTGCCGCTTTTCCATCCGATACGCCTAAAATCTGCATTTTGCTTTCATTCACACGCATTTTTTTGTTGCCAGCCCACGATGAGCATTATATCGGCCCACGATTCGTGTCTGTGCGTGTGTAGTCGGATCTAGCGCCGAACGCGCCATTGTGGCCACCCCTTTTGCGTTCGGTTTGCCCTGCCGCTTGGAAGCGGATTACCGTTGTAACATCGCGCCTGTTGATTTCGCTAAGACTGTAAAACCCCGACTGGTAAACATTCATTCGAACCCCGGCAGTGTCCCATGGCTACTGATATCCGTCTCAAAGAGCAGCTGCCCGAACTGACTAAGCGAATTGTGAAAACCTACGACGAAGTGGGGAGCATCAATCATTTGGGTCATTGCCCGCTGCCGAACTACGACGTGGTCATTGCCTGTTGCGAGGACCTGAAGGAAATCATTTATCCAGGATTCCGGCGGCGCGAAGGTTTGCACATGGGCAATGTGCTGTATCACGTGGGCGATTTAATCGATTCGCTGCACGATAAGCTAACCGTACAAATTGGCCGCGCTTTGCGGCACGACGCTAAAGCCAGCGACATGTGCACCGAAGAGTCGGATTTTGAAGCATTAGGCCAGGCAAAGGCGGTTCAGTTTCTGGAGCAAATTCCCGAAGTTCGCCGGCTACTGGCGATGGACGTGCAGGCTGCCTTCGACGGCGATCCGGCGGTTCGGACCATCGACGAAGTGATTTTCTGCTATCCCGGTTTGGAAGCGGTGACCATCTACCGACTGGCCCACGTGCTGCACGGTTTGGGTGTGCCGTTTATTCCACGGATGATGACCGAGTGGGCTCATTCGCGGACGGGCATCGATATTCACCCAGGTGCGACAATTGGCGAACATTTTTTCATCGACCACGGCACTGGTGTCGTCATCGGCGAGACGACAGAAATCGGCAACCATGTCAAACTTTATCAAGGTGTTACGCTCGGGGCCTTAAGTTTTGCGACCGATAACGACGGCAACCTGGTCCGGGGGCTCAAGCGGCACCCGACGATTGAAGACCGCGTGGTCGTTTACGCCAGCGCCACCATCTTGGGCGGCCGCACGGTGATTGGCCACGACTCGGTGGTCGGTTCGAGCGTGTGGCTTACCAAAAGCATCGAACCGCACACGACCGTTGTGCTGGAAGCCCCGCGGCTTAGAATGCGCAGCGAAGGGCTGGGAGATCTGGAACCCACGCTGAATTACGTGATCTGAGCCGATCGCGTGATTATTTTGTCGAGATTTGTCGCATCAGTCGGCTGAATTCCGCTTCCAGTTCGGCCGCCATCTGCGGGGCATCGGCCTCGACAAACTCGGTCTGGCCAAATTCTGAGCGGCAAGCTTTTTCGAGGGTCATCCGGCCAGCACAATCGCTACTTCGCAGACGAGGTTGTAAGCTTGCGCGAGACCGTGGCAATCCCCAGCCAATGGATGGCAGGCCGGCGTCAATCTCGATCAGTCCGATCACTTCGCTAGACAAGAGAAACCTCGAATGGACCTCAGCGGAGGGTGGCCGTCGCAATGTTCAGAATGGGCAGCGTTCGGCTATGAAGTAAATTCGGCCAAGAGTGCCTGCGATCCTCAGCCGGAGAGCCGCCAGAGTAAGCAGAAAACAAATGGATTTGCTGTCGGCAGTCCGTGAGACGGGTTTATGAAGGATAACGCGGCGGGAAAGTTCCGCGTTCAATCAACCGGCGATTCCCACGTGCTCGGCGATTCGCAATTGAGCCCGCGCTTGTTGTTCCAGCCGATCGCGAATGGCAAGCAATTCCGGAGAGTTAGCCTTGCGGGCTTGTGCGGCCGCCAATTGCTCCCGGGCTGCGGCGGCGCTTAGCTTTTCAGCCGGGACGGCGTTGTTGGTCAGGACGGAGACGATGCCATCGGCCACCTGAACGAATCCGCCGTCTACATACAGACGGAATGTCTTACCATTCTCTGTGACGCGGAGCTCGCCGTAACCCAGGCGGCCAATGAACGGACTGTGGCCCGGCAGGACGCCCAGCTCGCCGTCATAAAGCGGCAGGGCGACAAACTCTGCGGGCGTTTGTAGTGCTGTGGTTTCGGGGGTGACGACAATACATTCCAACACCTTGATGGGGCTGGTAACGTCGACGCCTGCCTCGCCACCAAAACCGACACCGCCCGATCCTACATAGTGATGTTCATTCATGTTTTAAATCTTGAGCAACGAATCTAGAGCGCAACACATTTCTCACATCATTTTGATCATTTTCCTCGCTTGTTCTTCCGCTTGCTCGATCGCTCCGACGTACATAAATGCCTGTTCGGGCAGGTGATCCCACTTACCGTCGCAAATTTCTTCGAAGCTGCGAATGGTTTCGCGAAGCGGCGTGATCTCGCCGGGCTTGCCGGTGAATACTTCGGCCACCAAGAACGGCTGCGAGAGGAACCGCTCGATGCGCCGGGCCCGGTTGACGACCTGTTTGTCTTCCTCGCTAAGTTCTTCCACGCCCAAAATGGCGATGATGTCTTGCAGCTCGCGGTAGCGCTGCAAAATACCTTGCACGCGGCGGGCGATAGCATAATGGCGCTCGCCCACGTATTGCGGATCCAAAATGCGGCTGGACGAAGCCAGCGGATCGACGGCCGGATAAATACCTTTTTCCGAAATCGCCCGTTCCAGATACAGGAACGCATCCAACTGGCCGAACGCCGTGGCCGGGGCGGGATCGGTCGGATCGTCGGCCGGCACGTACACCGCTTGTACGCTGGTGATGGCCCCGCGCGAGGTCGAGGCAATTCGTTCCTGCAGGGCGCCCATTTCGGTGCCGAGCGTCGGTTGATAACCCACGGCGCTGGGCATACGGCCGAGCAATGCCGACACTTCGCTACCGGCCTGCGAGAAGCGGAAAATGTTGTCGATGAACAGCAGCGTGTCGGCCCCGGTTTTATCGCGGAAATATTCGGCCATGGTTAGCGCAGACAAGGCTACCCGCAACCGTGCTCCGGGTGGCTCGTTCATTTGCCCGAATACCATGCAAGTTTGCTCGATGACGTGTCGGCCGGTATCCCCGATTTTCGCTTCCTGCATTTCCAGCCACAAATCGGTTCCTTCACGAGTGCGCTCGCCGACGCCAGCAAACACGGAGTAACCGCCGTGGGCGCTGGCAATACGGGCGATCAATTCGGTGAGGATCACCGTTTTTCCCAAACCGGCACCGCCGAATAGCCCGGCCTTGCCGCCGCGCACGAACGGCGTGAGCAAATCGATTACTTTGATTCCGGTTTCGAAGATTTCGGTTTTAGTGGACAAATCGGTCACAGCCGGCGGGTCACGATGAATGGGCCAACGCTCTTCCGTCTTCACGGGCCCGCAATTGTCGATGGGTTCGCCTAGCAGGTTGAACACGCGGCCCAGCGTTTCTTTGCCGACTGGAACTGTCACGGGGCCGCCGGTGTCGACGACTTCCATGCCGCGGACCATGCCGTCGGTATTGCCCAATGCCACACAGCGAACACGGCCGCCGCCGAGGTGCTGCTGCACTTCGCCGGTAAGATGAATTTTGGTGCCCTTTACGTCGGCATCGACAGTGATGGCGTTGTAAATGGTCGGCAAATGTTCTTCGGGGAATTCCACATCGAACGTGGAGCCGATGATTTGCGTTACCTTGCCAGTTTGTTTGGCGCCGGAAGGTTGGCCAGCAGGTTGTTTTGAGGGAGCAGTTGCGGTAGCCATGCGTTAGGTAAGTGGTTAGTAGTGGGTGTTGAGTTTGGATTAACCCCCGGCCAGAGGCCGGGGCTATTTTTTCGTTATCCCTTTAGTGCTTCGACGCCGCCGAGGACCTCCATAATTTCGCCAGTGATTTGGCTTTGGCGGGCCCGGTTGTATGTCATGTTGAGCGACTTGATTAGTTTGTCGGCATTGTCGGTCGCCGATTTCATGGCCACCTTGCGGGCAATCTGCTCGCTGACCGCGGAATCGAGGAAACACTTGAACAATTTTACTTTGAAACTGGTCGGCACGACTTCTTCCAAAATGCTTGCGGCCGACGGAAGGAATTCGTACTGCGTTTCGCCCGCGCCGGGCTTCTTCACGTTCTCGGGGTGCTTTGCGCCGCCTTTGCCGGTCTCGGGCAGAGCCAGTGAGGCTAGCGGCAGAAGCGTTTCCACCACCGTCGTTTGCCTGCTGAGACTATCGAAACGGGTGTAGGCTACGTCGAGCCGATCCAGTGCGCCGGTGATGTACTCATCGAGATACCGGTTGGCCAGCACGTCGACTTCGGCAAAGGCCGGTTTGTCTTCAAAGTGCGTATATGCGTGACTTCCTTTGATGCCGCGATATTTGAAGGCGGTGATGCCACGCTTGCCGGAAATTTCCAAATCGACCTGTGGTATTTGCTGCTTTAATTCGTTGTATCGCGCCCAGGCTGCCCGAAATACGTTGGAATTGTATCCACCGCATAAACCGCGATTGCCTGTGATTACGAGCAGAATTACCCGATTGATTTTTTCCCGCGGTTCCAAAAGTGGATGACTGACTTCCAGACCGGATTGCGCCAAGTCGGCCACGAGCTTGGTAATCCGCCGAGTATATGCCGTGGCGGCATGGGCGCGGTCCATGGCTTTTTTGAATCGCGCGGTGGCGATCAATTCCATGGTCCGCGTAATCTTGCGAATGTTGCGGACCGAACGGCGACGTTTATCGAGTGCTCGGGCTTTGGCCATTTCAAACTTTGGCTAGTGCGGGTTCTTTGGCGCGGCTGCCGAATTGGGTTTTGAACTGTGCAATGGCGACGTCGAGGGCTTTCATGGTGTCGGCATCCAAGTCTTTGGTGTCGACAATCTTCTTGCGAATTTCCGGCTTCTGATCTTTGATGAACGTGAGATACGCCTTTTCCCATGCAGCAACTTGGTTACGCGGCACTTGATCCAAATGACCTTGATTGCCGGCATAAATACTAAGCACCTGATCGACCACGTCCATCGGTTGGAACTGGCCCTGTTTGAGCAATTCGACCATGCGGTAACCGCGATCGAGCTGTTGCTGGGTGGCGGCATCCAGATCGGTGCCCAATTGGGCGAATGCTTCCAATTCACGAAAGGCGGCCAAAGCCAGACGTAAACCGCCGGCCACTTCTTTCTTTTTCATGGCCTTAATTTGAGCGGCGCCACCGACGCGGCTGACGGAAATGCCCACGTTCATGGCGGGGCGAATGCCGGCGAAAAACAAGTTGGGCTGCAGGTAAATTTGCCCATCGGTAATCGAAATCACGTTCGTCGGAATGTACGCGGACACTTCTCCTTCCAGCGTTTCGATAATCGGGAGCGAAGTGAGCGAGCCGCCTCCCAATTCATCACTCAACTTGGCGGAGCGTTCCAGCAAGCGACTATGGGCGTAAAAAACATCGCCAGGATATGCTTCGCGTCCCGGCGGACGCCGCAACAAGAGCGACAACTGCCGGTAAGCTTGAGCCTGCCTCGACAAATCGTCATACACAATCAGCGCATGCTGCTTGTTGTACATGAAATACTCGGCCATGGCCGTACCGGCGTACGGAGCGATGTATTGCAGCGGAGCAGGGGCGCTAGCGCCGGCGAGAATAACGGTGGTGTAATCCATGGCGCCGTACTTGCGAAGCGCCTCGATCGTGTTGGCGACCGACGAATCTTTTTGGCCTACCGCGACGTAAAAGCATTTCACGCCGCTATTTTTTTGATTGATGATGGCGTCGATGCCGATCGCTGTTTTGCCGGTTTTACGGTCGCCGATGATGAGTTCGCGTTGACCGCGGCCAATGGGCGTCATGGCGTCGATGGCCTTGATGCCGGTCTGCAGCGGTTCGCGCACCGGTTGGCGGCCGGCGATGCCGGGAGCCATGGATTCCACGGGTCGGCGCTGGGTCGTCACAACCGGGCCTTTGCCATCGAGCGGGTTGCCCAGCGGACCCAGCACACGGCCAATCACTGCATCTCCCACCGGAACACTTAGCAGTCGGCCGGTGCTGCGGACTTCGTCTCCCTCTTCAATTTTCAGATAGTCGCCCAGAATGATGACGCCGACCGAGTTTTCTTCCAGGTTGAACGCCAAGCCGGTGACGCCGCCGGGGAATTCGACCATTTCGCCGGCCATCACGCCGGACAGGCCATAAACGCGGGCGATACCGTCGCCCACTTCCAGCACACGCCCAACGTCGCGGACATCGATGTGCGATTGATACTGCTCGATTTCAGTTTGCAGAACTGAAGCGATCTCGTCGGCTTTGAATTTCATTGATACTCCTAGTCACCATTTGTTCCCGCAGACGTTCAAGCTGCGTGGCAATTGATCCGTCGTATACCCGATCACCGATGCGCAATACCATGCCGCCGATGAGTTCGGGATGAACTTGTTTATCCAAAATCGGCTGCAAATGCAGCCGGTTTTTAATTTCCTGAGCGATGGTTTGTTCGGTGGCTGCATCGAGCGGTTCGGCGGTACTCACTAGCACCCGCATGCGATTTCTGATTCGGTCGTATTCCTCATGAACAGTCAGATGCACGAGCCGCAGCATGTCGAGCCGACCATGACGGGAAAGCACTTGCAAAAAACTGAGAAACACGGGCGAAGCCTGTTTGGCAAACGCCTTTTTCAGCATGGCTTCCTTGACTTCCTCGTCAACGAACCCGGAGGTTAGAACCGCTTCCAACTTCGGCAGTTTTTCCAACACGTCGTCGATAAGCGAATCGAATTCTTGGATTACGGCATCGGCGGTGCCGGCCTTTTCCGCTGCGGCCACCAGCGCCTCGGCATAGACCACCGCAGTGCGCCACGCACCGGTATCGTACGTGGGCAGCTTGGAAAATCGGCGAGGTGTGGTGAGGGGTTCTTCCATTGAGTTCGTACCGAGCAAGCTCGGCGGCTAAACTTCCAGTCCTACCGCGACCAACGATCGCGGCTTTACGGTCTAATTCTTACTTGGGGCAGCACTGGCGAATTTGGAAAGCGAATCTTTCACCAGCCGCGAACGCTCCTCCGGGGTAAGTTTTGTGCTGATGATTTTGCCGGCCAGCTGGACTGCCAAATCGGTGCTGCGTTGCGATAACTCTTCCACTGCGGCATCGGTCGCTGTGCGGATGTCGCGCATGGCTCGCTCGTGTTCACCTTGCGCGGCGGCTTTCGCTTCGGCCACAATTTCCTGCTTGGTGCGCTCGGCATCTTGCCGGGCTTCATCGAGCATGGAACGCACTTGATCGGCGGCGCCGGCCAATTTGCGTTCATATTCGGCCAATAGCTGACGGGCTTCCTCATCGCGGCGGCGGGCGGCCTCGATGTTATCCGCAATGTGTCGCTCTCGCCTGTCGAGCGATTCGGAAATCGGCCCCCAGGCAAACTTTTTCAAAATGATGAACAGCAAAACAAACACGGCAAATGTCCAAACTGCCAAATCTGCCTTGAACTGTAGCGGATTAGGCTGCTCCTCCGCCGCTGGCGGACTTGCTTCTGAACGAACGCTTGCCTGACTTGGCACCGCCGGCTGCTCATCTGCGGCGTGAACCAATCGATCGGCAAGCAGATTCCAGCCAATCACGCCCAGTGCTAGCCCTAAATAAAGGAAGGCCGTGCGCCAGGCTCTCGCAGTCGAGCGACAAACGTAATGCATGTGAAGTTCCCTTGTACGCATTTTGCTGCTGTGCGCTGGCGGCAGCGTGGCTTACTTAAATACCCGCAGCAGGCAAACCAGCAGCGCGAAGAACGTGGCCCCTTCGATCAAGGCTGCCGCGACAATCATAGCGCCTTGAATTTTGTCGGCCACCTCAGGTTGCCGGGCCATGCTTTCGACCGCGGAACCGCCAATGCGGCCGATTCCAAAGCCTGCTCCCAGCAATACGATGCCGGCGCCCAGTGCACTTCCCAAATCCCAATTCGTAGTCGTCCCTGGCGCGGCCGGCCCGGCCCCTTGCGCAAAAACCGGGGAAGCCACGAACAATACCAATACGCTCAGCGCCAAAATCCGCGTCAACTTGTTCACTCTTACGTCTCCTTGATTTGTGGATGTAACTTCAATGAGCGACCCAACCGCGCATTCTTAATGCGGATGGGCCGCCATTCCAATAAACAACGCCGATAAAAAAGTAAAAACATAGGCTTGAATAAAAGCGACTAACAATTCCAGCAAGCTCAGCGTCGCTGCTCCGGCGACGCTTACTGGAGTTACCCCCCAATACAAGACCGTTTCAGCCGTCGCCGCAATGAATGCGAGGATGACCGCCAATACCAAGTGCCCGGCCAACATGTTGGCCAAAAGACGAATGGCCAAGACGCCGTGCTTAATGAAAATGCCGATGACTTCGATCATGAAAATCATGGGAATCATGAAGATTGCCAAGACCTTGGGCATATCCAGGTGCGGCACCTGAGCCCGCCAAAATCCGATCGGTCCGAGTTTGGCCATGCCTGTTCCTAGGGTGACGCAAAGCGCAACGATGGCCAGCGCCCCGGTGCAGGAGAGCGACGCCGTGGGCGAACCTGCCCAGGGCAACAGCCCAAACAAATTGCAGGCCAAGATGAAGAAAAACACGGTCCACAAAAACGGCAGGAAGCGCCGGGCATCGTGGTGGCCGATTGCCGGCTCCGCGACTTCATCGCGGATGTAAACCAACATCATTTCCAGCAGATTCCACCAGCGGCCCTTGGGCACATCGCTGCGGCGCATGCGGCTGGCAAGACGAATAAATACCACGGCGATCAGCAAAGCCGCGACTGCTTCAATCACCATGAATTTGGTCAACCGGAAGTGATAGCCTTCAACGTTTACCACCTCTTCGGTCTTCTCGCCGGTCAGTGAAATACGGCCGTCGGGCGGGGCCAAAAACGCCGGGACTTGGATGTACGTCGAATCCTGGACGTGTTCAAACAGGTGGCTGGGGGCCAGCGGATCGTGATGTTTTGCGGCTTCGGCCATGCGAATTTGAAACACTCGGGTTAAAACGATGCGTCTGATTTGTGCCCGATTTGTGAAATGGCCAGGAGCGTATCGACCGGTAGTGCCGCCAGGTAAAAGGCCAACACGAAATAAACAAACCCGCCATTTGCCAATGCTCCGCCGAGCATCAATACAACGAAGCAGGCCGCCATAGGAATCGACATTCGCAGGCCCATCGAAAACAGCAACTGCCACATTGCGGCCTCGCGAGATTGAAACAGACTGGCGGCATATATACTTCCAGCCGACGCAATCAGCACGGTCATCGCCGCCGCAACAGCGGCCCACGCGCCGGATGCGCCGCCCAATGCCAGGGCTATCGGCACGGCAACGATCAGCGAAGCTGCGATTACGACTGCCAGCACGACGCACTGTTGCGCCGGGTCAAGGTGGACAAAACGCTTTCGCATGAATGGCTTCACGATCAGAATGAGCTATCGTTGGTCTTCCGCTTCGTCTCGCCAGCTGGCGATCCATTGGGACGGAAGGATTTCGAGTCTTTGGCGATTTGCATCAATTGAAAAACCGCGCCGGTTACTCCGAGCATAAATCCGACTATCAGCAATACGATTGTCCAAGCAGTTCCGAACTTCTGACCAATCCAAGCTCCAACCAATGCCGGAACAATCAGGGTTATCGCAACCGCAATGATCCGCGTCGCCCAGGCATAAGCTAGGGACATTGCCGAACGGTCGTCCGGGGGAGGACCATCCATCAGATATCCGAGGTTTGAAGGGGTACCGCGGGCAGCGCTGGGAAAGCGCAATACCGGGGTTCCCCGCCGGACACTTTTTGGCCTGTGTGACGCTGACCGATCGCCGCTCCAACTCTTGCCGTAGGGTGCAGTTAGGTGGGCAATCTAATCAACGGCGCGCGACCCGTCAACGACTGCTAGAAGCAATTCGTGATTTTTTTCACAAAACATGGCAGCGTCGCATCTAGCTACTGGTCGGTGGCATGAAACCGGCCAGAGGAAGCGCGAAGTGGATTGGCTTTAGATCAGGAGAACGAGTGCAGGAATCGATCTGCATCGTGGGGCCATTAGCGATTCCGTTGATGCGGACCGATCTGCAATGCCGCATTGTAAGATGCTATCAATACACTCCTTAGGTTGATGCCGACTCGTCGAAAATCGAATCGGTGGTAATACCAATTCATTGCGTTTTTTGAGAAAACTGATTAAAATTGCAATAAGTGGATGGAGTGACCGGCTGGTTCTGGCTATCCACATAAAGCTGGCCGGAAAACATTCATCTGTTTCCAATCATTGTCGATTTGGCCGCCTGAGCGTCGGTCTGATCCGGATCGGATTGCCAGAAGCTTATTGCAAGGTTGAGTTTGGAAGGTCAGGGACGATTCTCTTAATCACCTTGTTCCCGGCGTAGGCGCAGAAGTGCTGCGCTGGGTGAACGGAGAATGTCCATTTAATGACCGCCCAAACACTACGTGCCAGAAGCGTAAAAGATTTAGTTGCATTGGCCCGCAAACGGGGCGTAAATGGCTGGCACGCCATGCGTAAAGATCAATTGGTGAAGGCGTTGCTCCAAGGTGTGGTTAAGCGTCCGACGAGCACGTCGAAATCGGCGGACAAAAACGGGGAGATTGCCAGGAATTCAATTCCGATAAAACGGGTCCATTCTGACCGCTCGTCGACTGGTGCTCCCCGTAGCGTTTCGCCCCGCGGTATCAGTCGGACGAATCATAATTCGCGAATTACCAAGCGGCTGGAACAGGCCAAAGTGCGCCTGATGCGTGCGAAGATTTTATCCGTTGACGGTTTGGATGGCCGCAGCGGAGCGCCGGCGAAAGACCGCCTTGTGGTTATGGTCCGCGGGCCGTATTGGTTGCACGCTTATTGGGAACTTACGCCGGCAGGCGTGGTTCGCGCACAGGCGGCTCTCGGCGAGCAATGGCACACTGCTAAACCGATGTTGCGGTTAATTAAAGTCTCCGCCACAGGGTCTTCAACTTCTGCGGAGCGCGTCGCTCGGGATATCCCGATCCACGGTGGTGTGAAGAATTGGTACATCGATGTTTCCAATCCGCCGGAGACTTATCGCTTGGAAATTGGTTATTTGGCTGCCAGCGGGCGTTTTTTCTCGCTTGCCCGAAGCAATACGGTCAGCACGCCGGCTTCGACAAGCAGCGAAAAGCTAGATAACCATTGGACGGAAGTGGTAGAGAACTGCGACAAGATTTATGCCATGAGCGGCGGTTACTCGTCCGAGTCCAACGCCAGTGAACTTCAAGAGCTATTGGAGGAACGGCTTCGTCGTCCGGTCGGCGCGACCTTAAGCAACCGCTACAGCGCCGGTGCGGACCATCTTATGTTGCAAGATCGAACCGTGCATTTCCGAGTTGAAACGGAAATGGTGATTCATGGCACGACGCATCCAGAGGCCCAAGTTACGCTCCAAGGGGCCCCAATCAAGCTGCGTCCCGATGGCAGCTTCAGTGTGCGGTTGGATTTGCCAAACCGACGGCAAGTGATTCCGCTTGTTGCCTGCACGAAAGACGGCGCTTCGCAGCGCACGATCGTGCTAGCGGTGGAACGGAACACGAAGGTCATGGAGCCGATCAATCGCGAGTCATAAGAGTCGCGGTTGGCGATTAGCGGTTAACGATTTGCCATTAGCGGTTAGCAACGGCCTGTTTCCCGCTATCTCATTAGCTGATTTTCAGTCTGGCAAGGAGTCGCTTTTTCCCCTTGCTTGGTGCGGCATCGCACCGCATTATGATGAATAATGCGTTGAAGGGCGCCGCCTAGACCAAACCATCCGACCGCCAATCGCTAGCCGTAGGTTGCTAGTTGCTCTATTTCTGTGTCCAAAGATCTCACTCCTATTCTCGATGGTTGGCAGCACGACCCTGAACAGTTCGCGGTCCGCATTATCCAGGGGGATGACGGGCGCGAAAAAATCCAAATCCGGCTCGATTTGGGTGTTCTTCAAATGGAAATCGACGGCCGGCCTGATGGCCAGCGTCCGGAGGGAGCGGAATCGTGGTTTGATTTGTTTCGCGCCCGGCAAAAAGACCACGATACGGCCCATCCGGATGGCGCTTCGTTTCAGCTGTCTGCCGACCAGTGCCAGCTACTCCTGCGGGAAGGGGTGCAGTACTACCACCGGTATCTTAGCTTTTGGCACTTGGAACGTTACGAGCTATGTGCCCGCGACACCTCCCGCAATCTGAAACTGTTTGCCTTCGTACGGGAGTTCGCTGCTAAGGATCAGGACCGACTACTGTTTGATCAATATCGGCCCTATGTCACGATGATGCATACTAAAGCGGTGGCCACACCGCTTTTGGAGCTGAAGGATTACGACACGGCGATTCGCGTTATCGACGCCGGGATTGCCGGCATCCGCAAGTTTTTGGCGGAGTACGATCAACTTGACCGAGCTGATCGCTGCGGTGAATTGATGCATCTGGAAAAATGGCGGGAACAATTGGCCAACCGGCAGCCGGCATTGCCGCCGCCGCCGCCGGACCCCGCGGATCAACTTAAGGCAGATTTGCAGTTGGCGATTGCCGAAGAACGCTTTGAAGAAGCGGCCCGACTGCGCGACGAACTTCGCCGCCGCAATAATCCGGAAATGGAGTGAGTCTCCAACGGCCCACAAGTCTGGAAATGGGTTTCCGCGTGGGCTCAGCCGATCTTAAACCGCCGGCAACTGAGAAAGTCGATCGGATGATGTGTGCGGCCCGCCAGGGCCAAATCGGCCAGAATTTCGCCCAGTACGCAGGTGAATTTGAAGCCATGTCCGGAAAGGCCGGCGGCAAATGCCACCCGGGTCTCTTCCGGATGCACGTCCACAATGAAATTTTCATCCGACGACATTGTGTACAGGCACACGGTGTGATGCAAAAGCGGGCGTCCCACGCCGGGGATGTGGCTGCCAAGGAACGCTTCCACATGCGTTTGTTCGATTAGATTCACTTCGCGATTTGCTTGCAGCGGGTCGTTGACCAGGCGTGCGGACCTGGGGCCGCTGTGTTCGGCGATTTTAAATCCGTTGTCGTCTACTTGCGGAATGCCATAGTGGCATTCGGGCGTGTCGAACAAATAGGCGGGGCAACCGCGGTCGGCACGAAGCGAGTCACCGGCAATCGGATACCAAAATACAGACGAGCGTAGTACCGTCAACTGTACGCCCAATTCACTCAGGAATGAATTTGCCCAGGGGCCGGCGGCGATGACAAGTTTGGCGGCGTGGAAATTGCCGGTATCGGTTTCGACGACAACGCCGCCGTTTTCTGTGTGCCAGCCTCGCACTTCCACGCCGGTCCGCAAATCGGCGCCGAGCTTTTGAGCTTCGCCTAAATGGGCCAGTACACAATCTTCAACATCAAGATAACCTGCGCGCGGTTCAAAAACTGCTTCCCAGCCATTCGGTACACGGAAAGCGGGAAAACAGCGCCGAGCCTGGTCTGCTGAGAGATGGTCAATATTCAGTCTATGCTGTTGCGCGGCCTTTAACACTCCGGGTACGACATGCCCATCGGGTGGACCGACCTGCAATAAACCAATCTCGTGATAAAGCTGTTTGCCGCAGCGATGGGAAAGCTCGTCCCATAATTCGTAAGCCCGCAACAGCAGCGGCACGTAATCGGGATGTTCAAAATACGCTTGGCGGACCACTCGGGTGCGGCCGTGGGAACTACCGCGATCGTGTCCGGGCGGAAAGCGATCCAGTCCGAGCACCTTCACGCCGCGCTTGGCTAAATGATAAAGCGTTGCACTCCCAACGCCGCCGGTGCCAATCACGATGGTGTCGTAGTTTCTGTTCACAAAATCACCCGTTTAATCGGCCTCAGACCGGCAGCGACAACCGTATGCTGCCAGCCCGGAAGGTCAACCGCGAGACTGCTGGCCGATCCTTCAGGCTTAACCTAAACTAGCTTTAGCCCGGCATTGTAAGCAATCGGTGTCGTCCCCGGCATTTCCGTAATACAAGCAATTGATTCTATGTCCGTAACGATTGATTGGACCGATATTCTGATCCGGTTGTTGTTTACGGCCGGTGCCAGCGCCTTGATCGGCATCAATCGAGGCGAGCATGGCCGCGCCGCGGGATTGCGAACTGTGATGCTCGTCAGTCTGGCGGCAGCGATTTCCATGATTCAGGCGAATCTACTGATGAACACGCCGGGCAAGAAGTCGGATTCGTTCATCGTGCTCGACTTAATGCGTTTTCCCTTGGGCATTTTATCTGGAATGGGTTTTATTGGGGCCGGCGCGATCTTGCGCAAAGGCAAACTTATCGTGGGGGTCACTACGGCGGCTACGCTGTGGTTTGTAACCGTCATGGGTTTGTGCTTTGGCGGCGGACAAATCGGATTAGGCGTGGCTGCCATGGGTACGGCACTTTTTGTGCTATGGGGTCTGGAGCGTTTTGACGAACTGCTGGTGCGAGACAGACGAATGGTTCTCATTGTGACGACGACCGCCGACGGACCGAGCGATACTGAGATCCGCGAGCAATTACGCGTCGCGCCTCTTAAAGTTGTTTCGTATGCGTGGACCACGACCGCCGAAACAAACGCTCGACAATAGCGATACGAATTGAATTGGCGAGTCCATTCGAACGAGACAGAAATGCCCGCAGCCGTTAGACAAGTTGCGGAGCAACCGGGTGTGCTGCAATTAGAGTGGAAGCCGTAGCGCTCTTTCGAGTCAACGAAGGAAGCATCCGGTGAAATCGGATGGCAATCGCCGCAATTTCCGCGATTGGATTTCGCCGTTCAGTTTTCCCCGGCAATCGTGAACGGAATGCTCGACTGCGCCACTTTATTGCCCAGCGTATCTTCAATCGTCAACTGCAGCGTGTAATTGCCGCTGGAAACACGGCCGGGCATGTATAAGAAGTAGCGGACAAAATAATCGCGCCGCGGGTTTTTGCACCATTCTTCCGTGGCCGCGTATTGCTGTTCGGCTACTCGAACCCCGCGGCTGTCGAGAACCTCGTATCTGCTTCTCAGCGCGGTGTGATATCCCCTGTCGGTTGGCTGGCTGATGAAGTTTTCCACCTCGGCATACAACACTGTTTCTTGCCCGGGCTTGAATTCATACTTGGCAAACGGTTTGTAAATGCCGTAGCTGAGCACTTCGGTGCAGAAGGCGAGATTGCGCACGACGAGTGGGGCAGATTGTCCCAACTTGGCGACCGCATAGCCCAAATGTTTCGTTGCTTCGGCGGCGCGCTGCGATGCATCGGGCAGATGTTTTTCGTCCAGCGCCGTGACCAGTCCGAACAGCTCTTCATTCCAGAATTCTTGATCGGCGGTCGCCGGACCCGCCGCCGGCCGTAAGGCATCATCGCGACGGCCTGCCGCTAGATACAGCATCCGCAATGTTGCCTGCTGGGCAGGACTTTGCGGCGCCTGGGGGCCGTCGCTAGTTGTCGTTCCAGATTCCAACGTCTTGATTGCCGCGCCTAATTGATCGTGCCAATCGGTGGCGACGCTTTGCTCCGCGGCGCAAAGGTGTACTTCCGGCATTTGGGTGTTCGGATAACTGGCAACGAATTCCGCCGGGGGCGATTTTGGCGCTAAGGCGATGTCCATGGAATCAGGAAGCGATTTTGGCGTTTCGAATAATGCGCCATTAACGCCGACGTATCGTCCCGCCTGCAGGGGCGCGGTTTGCATCGCCAGGTTATTTTGGTTCAAAGTGTTTGCTACGGGCACGCTTGCGACTGACTGATTAAGGTTTGCTTGTAGAGCCGCCAACCGATCGCGCTCCGCCGCTTCCTTATGAAAGGCAACCGAAGCTCGGAATGTTTGCACCAACTGTGGCCACAGCGATGGATCAGTCTTTTTCATATCTTCCAAAAGCGCATTTTGGGCTGCCGGATCGACAGTTCCCAATTGTTGCACTTCGGCCAGAATTGCCGCGGTGTCTGCCGGCGCGGCGACTCCGACATTTCCGCGGCCACTGTTATTTCCTGTCGCGGATTTCGTCGTCGTTGCTGCGGCTGGAATTGCGAGCGACGTGGGTGCCGATGGCGGGCTCGGGCCACGAAAATAGACGCAGCCAGTGCAGAGCATCAGCGTGGCCATACCGGCCCAACCTTTGCGAAAAATCAAACAGCGGCAATCCATGCCTGGCAGCCGATCGGGGTAAAAAGTTTGAGCAATCAAGCACGCAAGAAGTGACGAACGCGGCGGGAATCCGCCGAGGAAAAGTGGGCCGAATAGTAGAAAATTAGCTCGCCGGCAGCAAGTCGAACTGTCATTGTTCAAGACAAATGAGCAGTGTAATTTAAACCCGCAAGTCATCCCCTTGCCGCAGCTTGCGGCAAAAGTGGCGGCTATGCATGCATCGTGAGCATTGCTAGAATTTGCAGGCGTCGGCTAGTTAAAACATCCCCGGTGTTTTTCTGCGACCTTTGTGGTTCCTTCAAGTCGCTCAATCAAGGATTGACGTGCGCGCATGAGCATCGCTCACGACGATTTCGCCACCATTCCCGCCGCATGGACCCGACGGCATCTATTGGATTTGGAGAGTCTTAGTGCCGAGGAAATTCGGCTGATCCTCGACGCTGCCGTGCAATTTAAGGAAGCCACGGGCGGTTGCAAGCATAAGATTTCCGTGCTCCAGGGCAGGACGCTGGCCAATTTGTTCTTCGAAAATTCCACCCGCACGCGGACCAGCTTTTCGCTGGCGATGCGTCGGCTGGGTGGAGATACCGTCGACTTTTCTGCCTCGGGCAGCAGCCTTTCCAAGGGCGAAACGTTTATCGACACGGCTAAAAATATTGAGGCCATGAATGTCGATGTCGTTTGTGTTCGCCACAGCACGCCCGGCACTCCTAAGTTGCTCGCAGAAAACTTGGAATGCTCGGTAATCAATGCGGGCGATGGGCCGCATGAGCATCCCACACAGGGTTTGCTCGATATTATGACGATTCGCGAGCATCGTGGTCGGCTGGATGGGCTGACCGTGGCACTCGTTGGCGACATTGCACACAGCCGCACAGCGCGCAGCAATATTTGGGGGCTGAAAAAACTCGGCGCCCATGTCATCGCTTGCGGGCCTTCCACGCTGGTATCGCCACTGTGGGAACACATGGGCGTGGAGATTGCCTACAGCCTGGACGAAATCTTGCCGCGCTGCGATGTGTTGAATTTGCTCCGCATCCAGTTCGAACGGCAATCGACCCGGCCGTTCCCATCCGTTCGTGAATACGCACTTCTGTATGCTATGAACCGCGAGCGGTTAGCCCGGGCGAAGAAGGATATTTTGATTCTGGCCCCCGGTCCGATTAATCGCGGTGTGGAAGTAACCGCCGATGTGGCCGATGGCAGCCAATCGGTCATTCTCGATCAAGTAACCAACGGCCTGGCGGTACGGATGGCGGTGTTGTGGCTGGTTTGTGGGACGAGTGAATGAAGGATTTCTTGACAATAGAATGAAATCACAATGCCTTCGATTTTGATTCAAAATGGCCGTATTATCGATCCCAGCCAAGGGATTGATCGGATGACCAATTTGCTCATTCGCGATGGGAAAATTGCCGGATACGATGTGCCGCCCAACGGTCAGGACCGGATCATCAACGCCGCGGGGAAAATCGTCTCTCCCGGGTTGATCGATATGCACGTTCACTTGCGTGAACCGGGGCGCGAGGAGGATGAAACCATCGCCAGCGGCACCGCCGCAGCGCTGGCGGGCGGGTTCACTTCGATCGCTTGCATGCCGAATACCGATCCGCCCGTGGATACGCAGGCTAGTGTCGAATTCATCAAGCAGCAGGCTGCTCGGGCCGACAACTGCAACGTTTACGTGGTCGCCTGCGTGAGTAAAAACCGCGAGGGGAAGGAGCTGGCCGAAATTGGCCAATTGGTTCAGGCCGGCGCCGTCGGGTTTAGCGACGATGGCGCGCCGGTCCATGATGCCGAGCTGATGCGACGTGCTTTTGAATATTGCTTGATGTTCGACAAGCCGATTCTCAATCATGCTGAAGTGCGCGAGCTGACCCGCGGCGGTGTGATGCACGAAGGTTTGGTTTCGCTGTTGCTCGGATTGCCCGGCATGCCGGGGGCCGCGGAAGATGTAATGGTCAGCCGCGATATTTTGCTGGCGGAAGCCACGGGCGGACGAATTCACGTGATGCACGTTTCCAGCGGCGGCAGCGTGGAAATTATTCGCCGTGCCAAATCGCGCGAGGTGCGCGTCACCACGGAAATTTGCCCACACCATTTCACGCTGACCGACGAAAGCCTGCGCAGTTTCGACAGCAACTTCAAAATGAGCCCGCCGCTGCGGAGCTTGCGGGATGTGGAAAAATGCCTGGCCGGGCTGGCCGACGGGACAATCGATGTAATCTGCACCGATCACGCGCCGCATGCGCCGGAGAAGAAAATGCGGGAGCTGGATCAGGCTCCGTTCGGTATTCTTGGATTGGAAACTTGTCTGAGCTTGGTGATTACGAAGTTGATCGAGCCGGGCGTACTGGATTGGCCGACGGCGCTGGCAAAAATGACGATCAATCCGGCCGAAGTTTTGGGAATTCCCAAGGGAACGCTGGCCGTGGGGGCCCATGCCGACGTGACGATTATCGATCCGGTGGCGCGGTGGACGGTCGATCCGCACCGATTCAAGTCGAAAAGCGTGAACACGCCATTTACCGGTTGGCAGTTGCATGGCAGGGCAGACACAGTGATTGTTGGGGGCAAAGTGAAGTTTGAGGCTAACTAGGCGACTATGTCGCTTCTTATTGACGGATATAACCTGCTTAATGCGACCGGGATTCCATCGCGGGGGAAGGGGCCGGGGAATTTGGAACGGGCGCGGCAGGCGCTGCTCAACACGCTTGTTGAATCTCTGCCGGCGGAGGAACTGCCGCGGACGACCGTGGTGTTCGATGCTTCGGAATCTCCTTGGGGTGTGGCCAACACGAAAGATTATCGTGGCATTACGGTGATGTTTGCCGCGAAAGATGACGACGCCGACAGCGTGATCGAACGGTTGATTGTGGCCGACAGTGCGCCCAAGCGGCTGACGGTAGTTTCCAGCGATCATCGGCTGCAAAAGGCGGCGCATCGGCGGCGGGCTACGGCGGTGGATAGCGATGTGTGGTTTGCGCAACTGCTGCGCGATCGGGCCGCGCGGTTGAAATCGCAATCGCCGGGCGCCAACCCGACGGCGGATGTGCCGAAGCCGGAGGGGCCGCTTTCGCCGGGGGAAGTGGAGCGGTGGATGAAAGAGTTTGGAGTGAGTGAGTGAGGGAAGCGAGGGGAGAGGGGCAAGAAGTTTTGCGCGGTAATTTTGCGCCGCGCCGGGGGTCCCACATTGTGGTGCAAAATTTGTCGACTTTTGCACCGCATGGTTTTGGTTTTTGCCGAGAAAACCCGGACGGATCGCACCGCGCGAGGTGCAAAATGGCGCGAATATGCTTTCATTTCCGTATGGTTTTGTACCGGTTTTGAAGCGCGAAATGATGTGTGATATTCGGCGCGTCCATGATGGAATCCTGCTGCACCCTCACCCTGACCCTCCACCAAAGGGAGAGGGGCTGGCGCTTGCTCACGCGCGCGGCTCTGCGAACCAAATACAAATTGCCAAAGAACAATCTTCCGGGTGGGAAGATACTTTGGCGGTCATTTTACTAAATGAGTGGCCCTAAAATCGAAGCGATTTTTTTGGGCAAATGCTCTTGCCACACGCAACTATAAGGCAGTCCCCCGGTAGATCCGGGGACTCCAGGGCGCGATGAGAATGGATCGTGCTTTAAGAAACGCCAATCGAGTGAGCAACTTTGGCGAGTGGCTTATCCAGGGTCCAAATCGAAAGGTGATCTAGGCGTGCGGCAGCCAGCAAATGAGCATCGATCCAGCCGAGGCCGCGGCCGTAGAGTTTTTGCTGGTCGACGAATTGCAAAACTTCGTCGTGTTGGGCGATGGTGGTAGTTGGGAGCTCTTTTAAGAGCGCGAAAACTTCGGTGCGGTTGCGGATTGAGCCGCAGGCGAGTTCGCCGATGATGAGCGGATGGATCACCACTTGATCCGCTTCGAGGAGTGCCTTAAGCCGATTGTTGCCGGAACGTAGATGGTCGATCCAGACAGAGGTGTCGACGAGAATCATGCAGATTTGCGCGGCCGTCGGCGTGGGATGGGCTTGAGCCGAGATTCTGAGCCGCCTAAGGCGGCTAAGCGGCGGGCGCTTTGCCGTGCGATGAGGGCCTCCAGGCCCAGATGGACCAGGGAGGTTTTTTCCTTGACGCCCGTCAGCTTGGCGGCTTTGTGGAGGAGATCGTCTTTGATGATGAGAGTTGTTCGCATATGCATAAGTATGCATTATTGATGCATATTGTCAAGGTCAACTTATCGCGGCGCGTCGGTAGGGGCAGTGGAACACCGGAGGCTGCTGTATATAATTCCTAGCAAGAGAAAAATGTTTGGAAATTTCTGTATTTTGGTGCGGCAGGCCTGCGAGTTGACGTCGTGGCGCTGTAAGTCAATAACGAGGAGGAATCTGTGATGCGAGAAACTAGATTGACGCTACCGGAGGTTGGGATCATTGGCGGCACTCGCGGTTTGCTGGGCGCGGGAATGGCGCTGCTATTGGCAGACCGTATTCCAGAATCGCGGCGGAAAACCGTGGGTTGGACGTTGTTTTCGATCGGTGCCCTCACCACGTTGCCGCTGGCGTTCATTATTCTTAGCCGGAGTCGTCGGGTCAGAGGCATGGAACACGAAAAGCGAGATCGGGCAACGGCCCATCCATCAAACCATCGAACTCATCCGCGACAAACAGCAGTCCCCCGGTGAAACCGCAGGCTCCGGAGCGTGGGAGAATGGGTCGTCGGATTGCGCAACTTCTGGGGGCTCGCTGTGCTCGACCCCAGACACCCGGCCGACAAGAATTGGCCTTACTCTAAAAAACCTTCCCTTTCTAAGACCTGTCTCATACGCATCCTATGAATTAACCGCGTAAGGCGTGGCGCATAGGGAGCGGATGTTTTGCGGAGCGAGGCAGACTTTGCACCAAGCATCACTGGCGGCTTCGAGCAGGGCATCGTAGTCGTCGTA